>WBZQ01000065.1_pt1 | contig 112072 bp, 104 predicted proteins | sample 5204251 | NCBI WGS metagenome assembly WBZQ01 (sample SAMN12412402, study PRJNA552823) | activated sludge metagenome | isolation source: activated sludge from nitrification reactor of wastewater treatment plant... | place: USA: Virginia | collected 2017-09
TGGTCACGGTGATGGTGAACGTCTCGTCGTAGGTCAGCCCGGCCCGATCGGTGATCCGGACGGTCACGGCATGGCTCGTCGCCGCTTCGTAGTTCAGCAACGTGCTGTTGGCCACCGTGAGCACCCCGGTCGTCCGGTTGATCGCAAACCGCCCGCCCGCCGTGTCGGTCAACGTATAGGTCTTCGTATCGCCCGCATCGACATCGGTGCCGGTCACCGTGCCCACCACGGTGCCATTGGCCGCGTTCTCCACTACCGTGCTGGCCGAGAGGCTCAGGTCCGTCGGTCTCTCGTTCACCGCAGTGACGGTCACGCCGATGACCTGAGTGTCGATACCGCCGTTTCCGTCGGACACTTGGACGGTTACATCGTAAACGTTGTTACGGCCGCTATCAGTCGGCGCCTCAAAATCCGGAGCGGACACAAACGACAACGCACCGGTGCCACTGTTGATCGTAAACTTGGCGGCATCAGCGCCACCGACAATCGAGTAGCCCAGCGTTTGTCTGGTATCAGCGTCGGTGGCCGTCACCGTGGTGACCGCCGTGGCATTTTCCGCAACATTGATGGCGGCGGTGGCCCCCGCGCCGTTGCTGGTGATCCTGGGAGCCGCTTCATTTACATCGGTCAACTGGATCGTGAAGGTCTCGTCATACGTCAACCCGGCGCTGTCCGTCACCCGCACCGTCACGTTGTGGCTCGTGGCGACTTCATAATTGAGCAACGTCCCGTTCGCCACGGTCACGACGCCCGTACTGCTATTGATGGCAAACCGTCCACCGGCGCTGTCCATCAAGGAATAGGTCTTGGTATCTCCGCTGTCGACATCGGTGCCGCTGATGGTGCCGATGACAGTACCGTTCGCCGCGTTCTCAGCCACGGTGTTCGCCGACAACGCTAGGTCCGTCGGCGCTTCATTGACGTTGGTCATTGTCACGGCGATGGCTTGGGTATCCGCGCCGCCCTGCCCGTCGGACACCTGCACCGTCACGTCGTACACGTTATTCCCACCGCTGTCCGCCGGGACTTCGTAGTTCGGCGCCGTGATAAAACTGAGCTGTCCCGTATTGCTGTTGATGGTGAATCGAGCGGCATCCGCTCCGCCGGCGATCGAATAGCCCAGTTTTTGGCCTGCATCAACGTCAGAGGCCGTGACAGTCGTCACCTCCGTGCTATTCTCCGCCACGGTGACCGACGCCGTCGTGCCTCCGCCGTTGCTGTTGATCGTCGGCGCACTGTTCGCGGCGCCGGTGTCATAGCTGACCTGCACGTTATCGACATAGAGGCGATCGCTGCGGCCCGCCCCGACGACAAGAAATTGAATCGTCGTGTTCCCCGAGGCATAGCTGGAAATGTCGAACTTGCAGCTGCCGCCTCCGGTATTCGACTTCGGAGAGAAGACCCCTTCGGTGAGCGTGCTGTACGTCTTCCCGTCGGCTGACACACGAATCTCGATTTGGCCGGAGCTCGACAACGAGTTGGTGTAGTCGAACGTCAGCGTTGCGGAGCTCGTACCGGAAAGATCGACCTGCCGCGAAGCCTGGTTTCCCACGGAACCAGCGTCGATCCACAGTTGTGATTTGACTCCGACGTCTCCGCCACCGGCGCCGCTGCCGCCGGCATCGGTTTCGGACCACTCCGAGACCCACTTCTGAGTGCCGTCGTTATTGTCGTAGGCGCTCAAGGAGAATTCGTCTCGCACAGTTTCGGTCGCCAGGAGCCCTTTCCAGTCCATCTGCGCGGCATCGCTGATGGCAAGGTCAGTCTCGATCGATCCCACCCGGGTTTCGAATTCCCAATCGCCGCCCAAATCGATGTAGCCGGTTCGGTCGATGCTCGCCGCCACATCGGCGCCGGTCAGGTCGGCCAGCCGCGCAACAGCTGCCTGGCCCACCTCGCCCTCGGCAAAATTGCATCCGTAGACGAGAATGTCCGCCTGCGACGAGAGGGACTGCTGAATCGTTGCCAATTCGTCGGCGTAACGAGTGGCCATCGATTCGGCGTTCAACGTGCCGGTACCCAAGTGCAGTGTCCCTGCGTCACCGTGCGAAATGAGATGAATGGCATCGATGCCCGATCGCCCGGCCAACGACTCGGCGATCTGTTCCATGCCGTCCCGAGCGGCATCCAACACGACGACTTCCACATTGGGCCCCATCCCCGCGACCAGGGATTGATAATCCGGAACCGTGGGGTCGACGAAGACGACTTCTGTAACCGATTCACCGGGACTGTAGGACGCAATCGCTTGGATGAGTTCCTGAGACTCCTGCTGCTCAGGGGTCGCATGGTCGTCAGTTCCCTCCGATGAGACCGCGGCCTCGGCTTGGTCCTGCGCCACCTGCTCGGATTTCACCTCGGCCGCGGTCGCCGCAGCCGCTGCGTCAAACATCAACCGTTGCTCGAGGGATAGAAGAGATTGCTTGAAGGCGGACGGATTCGCGGGGGACGGTTGCCGTTCCGATGGCTCCCCCTTCCTGCGCAGATACTTTTTAATGAACTCGAACATACCTGCTGCCTCAGCCTAAAGGAATGATCGTTGCGACGAAATCGGTCCTCTGTCTTTCCGTTACTTCAGCGCTCCTGCGCATCCTGCTCAGAGCCCGCTCTCCCGAATCATGACCGCCACGACTCGGTCCCGCAGCCGAGCGAGCAGGCTCTGGGGCCTTCCGGAGACGTGAAGGAGTCCGGTCACGACCTGATCCGCTTTCATAATCTCATCCAGCACTTCAAGTTCAACGCGGTAGACTGATTGCTCCGGCTCTAGGCGGCCATGCGAGTCTTTTCGTACCGGCACGGCACCTCCATAGATCGACGCCAGGTAGGGAACGGACATATCCTGTTCGTCCACGTCCCGAATTTCGGTAACCCGGGCTTGAGCGACCTGCCTCGTCACATCGTTCGGAATGAAGAGCGCCTCCTGCCCGACCGCCAGCACGCCAAGATCCTCAACCGGCGCAAGGGCCGCAACCATGGCCGTTCGGGAATTCACCACGTATGCGACCGCCAGCTTCTCGTTGATCCACCGGCCGGGATACAGCGATTCGGCCTGATCAACCACCATGCCATCGATCGGCGCCCGCAGAACGAGGCGCTGCTGCTTCTCGGCAACCCCGTCCAACTCTGTGAGTTTCGATCGTAACGACTCGGCAAGCACCTTGCCTTGGTTACGATCCTCTGCATAGCCGGCCTGACGTTGCAGCCTGAAATCCAAGAGTTCCACCTGGGTCCGCGCCAACTGGCCATCCTTGGTTAGTTTCGGATTTTCGAGGACAAGCAACGTGTCGCCCGCGCGCACCGGCTGCCCTGCATGCACCGATACCGACACAATCCGCCCCGGCGCCGGAGGATAGACCGTGGCGTACGACCCGGCCTGCAGAACCCCGGGAATGGCTACCCGGCTGGACCATGGCATGCAGGCAAGCAACAGCATCGCGCCAACGACACTCAGAGTGACCGCAAAACGACCCGTGCCGGCATAGGCCGCACGGCGACTCCACCAAGCCTTGACCTCGCGCCAGATGGGCAGACAAATGAAAAAGAGGATCTCGACTAGGAACAATAGGATTCCGAGAACTTTAAAAAAATAGTGATAGACCGTCAGGGCAATCCCGGTAAACAAGACCAGCCGATAAAGCCAGATGCTCCAGGCGTAGCCGACCAGCACCCGGCTGCTGGAGGGGCCAACCGCTTCAGGCGGAGACGCACCCGGCGCGAAGAGCAACTCCCGCAATCGCCACTGGCCGAAGGCAAAGGCCCGATCCTGAAGATTGGGAAGCCCCAACCAGTCTGCCAGCAGGTAGTAGCCGTCGAACCTCATTAAAGGGTTGAGGTTAATAGCCAGGCTCATCACCCAACTCGTCGTCGCCGCCACGAAGACGACGCTCCGGATCAGCCCATCTGGCAAGAATCCCCACAACAGCGTCGCAACCGCGGCCAGCCCGAGTTCGGCCACCACCCCGGCCGCAGCAATCCACAGCCTCTTCCGCCTCGAACTGAGTCGATAGGCATCGCTGATGTCCGAATAGAGCACCGGCATCATCACCATCAAGGCCACACCGATCGTGGGCACTCGACACCCGAAGCGTGTCGCCGTATACGCATGCCCCAATTCGTGTACCACCTTGACGGCGCAGAAGACCGCGCCATACATCAGAGCTCCCTGCCAATTGAAGAAATGCAGAAAGGTCGAAGTGAAGGTGTCCCACTGCTGTCCCACCAGAAACAATCCGATTGTGCCAATGATTCCGAATACCCATGCCGCCATGGGTGTATAGAACGGCGCCACCATGGGCAATGTGGCCTGCAGAAATCCATGCGGACGCACCAGAGGAATTTTGACGAACAGATAGTGATGCAGCAGCCACTGCCACCAGACATGATGGCGTGCCGCTTCTTGATCGACGAAGTCTTTGACCTGCCCGCTGGCCGATTGCTCGGTGAGGTTGTTCGCATACAGAAACCTCACCAGATCTTCGACGTCCTCCGCGCCGATGCGCGACGTGGTATCACGCCTGATCACGGCGACGAGTTTCTCCACGGTCCCGGACGACCAGCGCTGCAACAGCTGATACACCGGCCACTCGATCTGGAAGTACTTGTTACGGAGGGGATCGACGATCGTCCAGGTCGGCACCCCTTCTGGCGTGGGCGCCGCCCGAATAAATTGCAGCTGCTTTCTGAGCGGGGGCAACTTGCGTTCTTGAGGAGGTATGACTGACGCCGGGCCGACCATCAGCTACACTCCGATCAGTTGGCGCAACGCCGTGAATGGACGGCGGAACAACAGAAATGCCAGCGGGCCACGCTCTCCGTACACCTTTGCCGACCCCTGCCAGCCAATGCGGATACGGGGATCGGCAGTCGCCAATTCGGCCGTCACCCGATAGGCCAACACATCCCCGGGCAGCACCTCCGCATGGTAACTGGCCCGGCTCACGGTCGCGTCGAACGATTCCAGCGGAAGCGCATCGAAAAAGGCGACGGCATCGGCGCCTTCCTTCAACAGCAAGGCGTCACTGACGGGCAAATCGATTCGCAACTCAATGCGCTGCGGATCGGCAATTTCCATAATCCGCTCCCCGACGGCAACGGGCTTTCCAACCCAATCGGCCTTGTCGGTATATAAAAGCAGTCCCGGCTGCGGCGCGCGGACCTCGACCTGATCCAGCATCTCCCGAGCATAGGCCAGTTCCGTTTCTTTCAAAGCCGCTTCGGCGGCCTTGAGGGGGGCCTCGGCTTTTCGTTGCGGATCGGCAAACCCGCCCTGAATCGCCTGGGCATGTTCGGCCTCCGCCACGGCCAATTGCTTCTCCGCCACCTGGAACTGATTGCGGAGGTTCGTGTCCTCATAGCGGAACAACGGCCGAGATTGCGCGACCACCGTATTCGGCGGCACCAGGACCTCGGCAATGACACCGTCCATCGGCGCGCTCACAATCGTAGGATCCTTCGCCGTCACCTTCACCGGCGCGATCGTCGAGACCCGGACCGGCAGACAGAGCGCTGACACGATCGCCGCGCCGACCAACCAGGCCGAGGGTTTCTTGATCCGCGTCGGCCACGTCCGACTTCGCTGCGCCACCGCTTTCCACGCATAGGCAAAGCTTCCGGCCAGCCGCTGCATGATCGCCACATCATTTTCTTCCCACGGACTCTCACGTTCGAACCACCAGATGCCCAGCACCGTGTCGTCCGGATGCCGCAACGGACACCAGAGAACATGGCCATGTACATGTTCACGCCATCCCTCGCGGCACGCCCCGGGACAGGTCTCCTCTGTCAGGATCCTGGGGTCATCGCCCGGCTGCTCTTGCCTCAGTGCTTGAGTCATCCGCTCCAACCAACGGATCACCGGCGCATCGCGTTCAACAATGGCCACACTGGAGGCGCAGATCACCCGGTAGGCGGTGCTCCCGTCCATGTCGGCACCCAGGAGATAGGCCTGCTCATAGGGCACCAGCCGACGAGTCTCATTGACGGAGAGAAACTGCAGTTCCGGGATGGTCTTCGCCACGCGGATCTGCCCCTCCAGGTGCGTGAGGGTCGCCAGATGGACCAGCGTCGCAAGTTCTTGTGCGCTTGGAGCGGTAGAGGTCGTCATGGTCTTACGGTTGTCCCGATGTGAACTGGGCCGTGCCGCTCATTCCGGCGAGCACATCGGCCGGGAGCGCGCCGAAGGCACCAATCACTTTAATAGTCTGGCTGGCAGGGTCGACATTGGCCCCGATCTCTTTCACCCTGGCCGTGTACTCCCGGTGTGTTTCATCGATCGTGAACGTGAACGCCGACTTCCGCTTCAGCCACGACAAGCTGGACGACGGGAGCACCAACTCGATTTCAAGGCTGGTATCGTCGAGGACACTGAGCAGCTTGTCGTTGGGAAAGACGTTTTCATGTTCGTTGACCATCACCGCCACGACACGGCCGGAAAACGGCGCCGCGATATGGCAACTCCGCACGTTGATCTCGGCAAGACGAATCGATGCCGCCGCTTTTTTGACTTCGGCTTCGGAAATTTCCAGCTCCAGCGTGCTCACGGCATTGAGCTTGGTCAGTTCCCTGTTGTTTCGAACCGTCTTGTCTTTCGCTTCATGTTCGGCCAGGGCACCCGCCAATTCCGCACGATACTTATCGCAGTCGATTTCGACCAGAGTCACCCCCTTGTCGAATCGTTGCCCCTCTCTCACCGGGACCTGGCTGACGCGGCCCTGAATCTGGGAGTAGAGCACGGCCTGCGTGCTGGCTTTGACGATGCCACGCAACGCCCCGTTCACACCCCGCATCACCATCGCCGACCGCTCATCTTTGGGCCAAGCCGCCTGTGGGACGACAATCGCCATCCAGCAGACCATCAGCCCGACACACCCGTTAATTGGCCATCGGTATCGCATGGAACTCCGGTCTCCTTCCTGCGTCAGACACAGCGCTCACGGGAGGCGCCCACTGCTTTCTCAATTCATCGGCGAGATGCGCGACCGTCTGACCGTCGAGGCCGGTCGGCGCGGCATCCTCTCCCAGCGACGCCATCAATGTGGCATAGGCCGATTCAACCCCCGACTGCGCACTATCCATGCGCACCTCAGCCAGCACATCATTGACCCGTTCACGAATGAGGGTCAGGTCATTGGTACTCTTCGTGAACCACAAATTTTTAGTATGGTCGGTGATCGCCAATTGCGTTTCGTGGTAGCTCTTGGCATTGAGATATTCCTGACTCGCATGGGCGAACTGCAGCGCGCCGACATGGACCTCCGTCAGAATCGTCAAGGTCAACGCCGTGCTTTGGGCATCCAGCACCTGACGATGCGCCTCCACCGCCTTCAATTTGGCCGGCATGCGAAAGGCCGATAGCAGGTTCCAACTGACCTGCGACGCATACCCAAGCCAGTTTTGGTAGAGGAAGAAGCTGTTGCTGCTGTAATACCCGCCGAGGCTCAGCTTGAAATTCGGAAACAGTTCCAGAAATACGGCCCGCGCTTCCTTGGCATTGATTCGCTTTTGATAATCGATGGAGCGGAGCTCGGCGCGAAACTGCAGAGCCTGCTCTTCCATCCGTTCGGTGTTCAGATTCACAACCGGCAGCGTGCTCGTCCGCTGCGGCACTTCCAACTCGTACTCAGTTCCCGGAGGCAAACCCATCATGGACGCGAGTTGCACCCGCGCCGTACTCAGTTCGCGATAGAGCCGTTGTACCTCGCGCTGAATGTTCAGCAGGTCGCGACGATAGTTGAGGGGCGTCAGAGGCGTCTGCAGTTTCTTGTCGACGATCTGCTGCGCCCGCTCCAACGCCTTGTTGACAGACTCATCGAGAAACCTCACCCGATAGAGCACGCGTTCGGCGCTGACGGCGCGCCAGTAGGCGCTCCGGACATCCTGGACGAGCCGAACGGCAATACGCCGCCGCTCCTCCTCGGCAATCATCACGTTGTCCGCCGCCTGCTGGGCACGAACGAATGACAAGCCGAAATCCAGCACATCCCAACTGAGCGCGAGATTCCCCGACACCACGTTTTTGTCGGAAGAGGTAAATGGTTCCAGTACGGGGCGACCGGTGAGCAACGATTGCGCGCCGCCGCCGCTATAGGAATTGCGGCCGTCGAACCCGGCGTTGGCTGAGAGCTGCGGCAGCAATGTGTAATGCGCCACGTTCAATTGCTGATGCGCCAACTGCGCCTGCATGGCCTTGACCTTGGCATCCAGGTTGTACTTCAGCGCACGGGCTATCGCTTCATAGAGATCGATCGGCCCGGACAGAGGTTCCTGGAGAGTGGACACGGTTTCAAGGTCCTTGGTGACACGGCTTTGCACATCGTCCTGGGTCAACACATAGGGCTTGACCATGCACCCTGAGGCGACCACGACCGTCCCCAATAGACCGACTATGCGAATAATTTCTCGTGTCATCGCCTTAGTACTCGGCACAACGACCCTTCGAAATGATCTCCGGAGGGAGACACTTCTGAGCTACGACTCACCTTTTCTGTAGGAATATCGGCTGAATCGAGGAAGAACTTGACGCGAACGCAAGGAGCGCACTATCTCTGGGAAGAAGCACGGACGCGACCGGGAGGCCGAACGAGCCAACCCAGGGAGGGCGGCAAAGCCTACGCATACCTACGGAAACACCTTACGCGGCTGAGACGGGCCGGCGGACCAGGCAGGACAGATGATCGGCATTGCAGCCCAAACGATGCCACTTGCCTTGGAAGGAATCTCGCAGCTGACGCCACAAGGGATGTGTACTCTGGTCTCGGGGACTCTCGGGAACGTCTCTTTTAAGATCTAACGAACAGCGAGCTGACTTCTCTCGATTTTCACGCTAATCACACCGCCAAGCTCACCCTCGCGACTTCCCTCCTTGGAATAGCCGGAAATATCCCGCTCCCCTTTTGGCTCTCCATGACAACTCAAACAAGCCTTCTCATAGAAGAGCGGCAGCAGCACACGCACACTGTTTCCGCCATCGATCTTGCTGATGACCGTTGCCTTATTTTCCTGGAACGATGCTGCACGCAATTCCGTCATGTGTTCTGCTTCAAAGGAGTCGGGTTTATTGTTGGCATTACGGAGCAGGTGCTCAGGCGCGGTCTGCTTCAAATAGACCCCGGACCACTTTTGGAATCGCGTGGCCGTTTCCGTACCGAAGGTGGCGGGAATGAGCCCCTTATACTTCAGTCCTTTCATATTGAGCACGGGCTGATAGCTCTCTACAGTCTTTTTACCTTCTATCAACAAGCGTTCCAACAATCGTTTTGCCATGGTCGGCGTACTCGCATTTGGCAAATCATTCAGATTATGTCCGGTGCGCTCTTTAAAGATCGCTGTCGTCTGGGTGACAAAGAGTTCCTGCGTAAATGCCGTCTGCGCCTTTGACGGATCATTGATAAGCGCCTGATTGCGCCCGATAGCCACTCGCCCGGAATCGAGCAAAATGGCCAAGAGTCGTGCAGTCTCCGACAGATCGTCATCGGTGTTGTCCGCAGCCGCATTCAGCGGGAGCCAGCACAATGCGACGAAACACAATAGGTATACGCGCATAGTATCCCTTTCATGCCGTACAAGGCCCTGTCGGTTTGCTAATTGCACATATGAGCACCATGATCACCGGTTTTACACTGCAGAAGAGGCTAATAAAGCTGTAGAACCCCCTAGTTGCCATGATTTTAACAGCCTGTATTTAGGAAAGAGTCGGCTCGTCTTGAATTGGTGCAACGGGCCCTTGGACTAGGCCTGCCGGGTGACACTTGCGGCGTTCTGGGTTGGTGCGAGCCGTTAATATCGGAGATTGTGGGGAATTGGATAGAGGCGAGGTTGAAGCGAGGGCTTAACAGGGGATGACGCACAGAAGACGGCTTCCCGCGAGGACGTCACCATTGTGATCGGCCGCAAGTTGTGCCTCAGAGAGGACATTTGCGGCACGACCACACATGTGTCTACGCGTCCGAAATTCCCTTACCCGCAACAGCCGGATTCAAATTGTCGGCGCTGGTAGGCCAGGACCAGACAACGGATGCAGACTTCTCGCACAATTTTCACTTGCTCATCGAACATGGGCGTTCGGCGCATCACGTACTGACCACAATCAGCACAACAGCCTGCGGTGACCGCATCAATGTCAGAAGAGACAGAGATCATGGCGTTCAATCCTCCTGTTTTCTCGGATGGGATGCGCCGAGGCAAGAGCCGGCTTGATTCCACCCAGCAACGTGCGCAGCCTGGAACCACCCGACCATCCCGGCAACGTCATCCCCTTCGTCTGCTTCAACTCGCGCTGCAACTCCCCGATCCGGCCATTCAGCCGAACGATCATGCGCTCCAATTCATTCACCCGTTCGACCATCATGTGTTGCTGCTGTGTCATCATCATGCCCTCCTTGAATTATGAGTTCTCGCAATGACGAATCACGCCGACAAGCACCCCTTCAATGGCAAATTCGTCTTCGGGGGTCACCACCAACGGTTTCATCGCGGCATTGGCGGGATGAAGTTCGATGGACTGCTCCCGCTTGAAATAGGTTTTGATGGTCGCTTGCCCATTGACCAGGGCGACCACTGTCTGCCCGTTATGCGCCGTGGATTGTTTCCGGACCACCACCAGATCACCCGGGAGAATGCCATCCTCGATCATGGACTCGCCTTTGACCCGAAGAGCGAAGGTCTCTCCGGCCCGCACCATGCTGGGGGGCACATCAACCCACTCAGATTGGGTCACCGGTTCAATCGGCACTCCAGCAGCCACCATTCCGGCCATGAGCACCTGCGTTCTATTCGTCAGCTGGGTCATGGCCACCTCAACCGCGCCACTGATACGGCGCATCCCGGATTCGTATCGAGCGACCGATACGCGAGTCGTTCGCAGAGCCTCGGCGAGTTGCTCCTGCGTGAGCCCTAGCTGCTCCCGGCAATTTCGAAATTGTTTCGGCGTCATCATGTAACCAATGGTTACACGATGAGACTGATCTTGTCAACCGCCTCCCCATCATCTTTCTTGACTATTCTGCCATCCTCTTCTGGAGCGGATTTTGTGGCCGGAACCGGAAGGTTTCTCGCAAAAACCAGAATCTTCTGTGCATAAGTCAAGAGTCATTTTGCGAGGTCGAACAAATAAAATATGTATCCACAGCCTCCCTGGTAAAAAGCTATCCCCGCGTACAAATATGAATGCTAATACATACACATCTGATCCATACCACTATATATTGTGGCGAAGATGAGACGCTTCTCTATGCTCAATAAATAGGCAACCTGGTGTGAGACATGAATTAGCGGCGCTGTTCGCATTCAACCGGAACACTATCAACAGAGATATCCACAGATTTTGGGGAGAGGATTTTTTGGCACTAATATCGCAGACTCAGGAGGTCAAAAAACTGTGGATAACAGGGATAGCGTGGATAAATTAAGGGGCAAAGTTGAGATGCTTTTGCAGAGGGCGGAAGCGGCTTACGATGCGACTACTCCAGCAGCGGATGATGCGGTTTGTGCGAGAAATGTAGCCGTTGAGGTTATGCTGGCGGCCATCCTTGAGGCCCAAATTCAGCTTTCAATCGCCACTCCTGCAAAGCTGCGGAAAGTACTGAAATTTTTTCCACATCATTCAGAATATCTTGTTCGGTAAATGTCGCAAACTCTGGGAGTGCCACAGTATATCCAGAACGTGTTTTCCTAAGGCGAGTTAGCTTCTGCTTTCCGCCAGCGGCCCAGATCGCATGGATATGGTTGTTTCTGATGTCATTAAGTTTGTTGGCTTGCTTCAAAAGTCCGTGGAGTAATTCTTTCTGGGCTTTGTCGGTGGTGAACTGATGATTTAGCTTCATAACTAATTCATTCTTGGCTGCAAATCCGATAAAGGCTTCCCATACATAGCGGGCCCGATGCGGATCAACGCGCAACAAATTGCCAAGCACGTTTTCTAGCTCGTGTTCGCAAATGGCCCAGTGGCCTATTAAGCGCCCAAGAGCCGCAGCAATTCCTGCTTCTGCATCGAGCGGTATAGTGATCTTTCGCGCCAAGAGCGAAGACTACTTTTTAGATTTTTTGGACTTCGGAAGGGAGGACTTCGGCACGCTGATTACGGTAGACACAGCAGCCTTGAAACGCTCAAAGGGCGTTTGATTCGGGCGAATCTTTAAGGTAGGCTGCTGCGTCGTTTTGGTGGACATGAATTCTACCCGACAAGTCTCCCCCTGCCAGGGAAGGCCTCCCGTGAGGTGTACCTTACCACACGGAGGCGAGTGTGTCTAATACTGCATATTCATCTGGTCTTGCTTGGAATTTATATGACATGCTGAAAATCAAAGCTGATTTATTCTATTGGACGGCAACGCTTCTTGAGCAAACCAAGACATTTTCCGCAATGGAAAGCACAGGAGATAAGCTAAGCGAGGATCATAGGGTCGACCTTATGCGAAGGTTATCATTGGCTCTCCATTACACTGAAGAATTGCAATTACCCATTACCAGAAAGCGCATAGATAGATTTGGGCATCAAGTGCATGGCAATGAATGCACTTATGGTGACGTGGTAATTGCTATTCGAGAAATAGCTGGGCGTTTTACTGATGAATTAGAAAATACGCTGCTTTTTCACATCCCTTCAGATAAACAGCATTTTCTAGAGAATGCTAAGCGTGAAATGGGGGACGATATTATCGGGAAATTTCCCGAGATTGCCTTTGATATTGAAGAGGCTGGGAAGTGCTTAGCTTTGGAGCGTGGAACGGCTAGCGTATTTCATCTTATGCGAATTATGGAGGCAGGCCTAAGGGCAATCGCGACAACCCTTGGGATTGATGTACTTGCAAATAGAACCTGGGACGCTATGCTGAAGAAAATCAAGGCTGCTAGTGAACAGCAGCATCCCAGAGATGAGTGGACAGATTTTTACGCTGAGATAGTGGCCAAGGGGTATGCCGTCAAAGACGCATGGCGTAACAATACTATGCATCTTGAAAACAAATATACACTCGAAGAAGCGGAAGATATTTTCCGCGCCGTTCGTGGATTTTTCAGACACATATCAACAAAGTTATCCGGGTAACTTGTCACGCTTCCCTCTCCCCTGCCTCAGATAATCGTCCGCCTTTGCCTTAGAACGGCGTTTGTCCGATGAGTTCTTTGTACTGCACGCGCTTGCCTTGGATCATGGACAGCGCCGACATGAACCGGCCTTGATCATTATCCTTGCGCATATTGAAACGGAAGGATTGCTCATCTAAGTAGCGGAACAAGTGGAACGGCTCTACGCTGATATAGGTGCCTTTGATTCCCCGCTTCAACAAGCTCCAATAGTTCTCAATGCTGTTGGTGTGCACGTTGCCCTGCACGTAGCGTTCAGCGTGGTTAATGACCTTGTGCGCGTATTCTTTGCCGACTTGCACATAGCCCTTATGCTCATCGGTCATGAGGGTAGATCCTGGGACGACATGCTTCTTGACGGTTTCTCCCAAGAGTTTGCGAGTGGCCCGATTCAACACTTCGGTGCGCACTTCGCCTTTGCGTTCCAACGTGCCCACCACCACAGCCTTACGGAATGAGCCTTCATTCTTGAGCATCTTCTCTTGCTTGTCTTTGTGCATGTTCCGTGCAGCCCCACCGATGTAGGTTTCATCGGCCTCCACTTCGCCCATGAGCTTGCGATCAATCGAGCCATGATGCAGCGCTAAGCGAATCCGATGCATCATGAACCAGGCAGTCTTTTGAGTGACGCCTAATGCACGATGAATCTCATAGGATGAAACGCCATTCTTGGCATTCACAATCATCCAGATGGCGCACAGCCACTTATCCAGCTTCACCGCGCTATCCTCGAAGATAGTCCCAACCTTGACGCTGTATTGCTTCTTGCAGCTTTTGCATTCCCAGATTGAGCGAGTCTTCATGAAGCGATGTTCTACCGAGTTGCAGCGTGGGCACACAGGGCCATGCGGCCAGCGCATCGCCACCGCGAAGTCCAAGCAGCGTTGCGGATCAGCAAAGTATTGCATGGCTTCCTGGAGAGTGTTGGGAAGGGCTGGCTGTGCGCTCATACGTGCTCCTACGTTAGACATGATGGCTGGAGTATAGGCGAAGTTGTCTACTGAGTCAAGTATATTAATGCCGATTTTTTTCGGAGAATCGTCGTTTTCTTGATTGAAACCTCTGATTCATTCACCTAGAATCGCCCCGCGACGTCCTCTGATTCCACCCGGTTTTCGACCTTTCGGGAGCGGCACAATGGCAGGAGGCTCCTTCCGAAGTTTTCTCGTTGGAATCCTCCTCACGACCGGGTGCGCGGCTAACATTCGGGACACGGATCTGCTGTCCAGCAACAGCATCATGCTGGCCCCTTCGATCGCACGAACCGTCTTCCTCCAAACTCGCAACTCCTCCGACAATCAAGACGTATCGTTGAACGACTTGGGATCGCGACTGGGCGCCAAAGGGTACCAAGTGGTGCAAGATCCCCAGGCTGCCGCCTATGTCGTGCTGACGAACATCGTCTATTGCAACCAGACCAAGATCGAATTGCCTGTCGAAGCCATGGTCGCCGGTGGGTATGGATCGGGGATCGGAAGTTCCATCATGTCGGGACTTCACGGATTAACGGGAATGGCTAGTATGGCAGGACCGCAGGGCGCCCTCCTCGGAGGCGCCGCAAGCATGGGGCTCAACGCCGCCGAAGGAATCGGGGACGCCATGGGCAGCATGTTCGGCGGGCCATCCCGACCCGATGCCAATGAGAACATCAATTACGCCTGCGTGGCCGATCTCCAAATTACGGAGCTCGCGCGAACAGGTGGGCTAGTCCCTGTGTCCCAGCCCGGCACACCGCCGCCTCCAGGCGTGTATCAAACCAGGCTGGCGGCGAGCGTGCACCAGAAGAAACTCAATGAGCAGGAAGCCACGCCATTGTTGCAACAACGCCTCAGCGCGGCGGTGGCGGGACACTTCTAACGATGGTCGGCAGGTCATCTGAATGAAAGCGACCCGGTCAATTGGTATAGCGCTATCCATGCTGATCAGCCTGTTTATGGTGACGGGCTGCAGCAATGTGTTGCGCTCAGGTCTGGTCAATGACACGTCCATCCTTTTGCCGCCGAGTGCCGCACGCACCATTTATGTGCAAATCCGGAATACCTCTGAAAACCAGGTAGCGACCCCGACTGATATTCCGTCCAGACTGAAGGCCAAAGGGTACCAGGTGGTCACGGATCCCCTGGAGGCCGCTTATTGGCTGCAGACTCAGGTCGTCTATTGTCACAAGGCCGGGGAAGGAGTGAAACCGGAGACGGTCGCCAAGGCCGGCTTCGGCGCAGGCATCGGCAGCGGAGGCACTCCGCTCGCAAATGCCGGGGGTTTGGACATGGAGGCTATGGGCGGGATGTTCTCCGGCATGAATGCGCAAGCCATGCGCGCCATGGGTGGAGGTGGGATGCCGGACGTCAATGCTATGATGCGAATGGCCATGAGCGGCCGCGGTGGTTATCCGGGGATGGCCCAGCCGCAACAGAGCGACGACGTAATCTATCTTTGCGTCGCCGACGTCCTGGTTACAGAACAGGTGAAGAACAGTCTCCCTCGAACCCATAAGATGCGATCAGTCGCCCACGTGCTGCAAAAACATCTGAACATCGAAGAAGCTACCCCGATCGTACGTGACAAGTTCGGCGCGAGCATCACCGGCGCATTCTAGCCGCACCTCTAATCACCCTGCCTCGAGATCAAATGGACGGATCCGGCCTTGATGGCGGCCGTGACCACAACCCCTGCGGCAAGCTTGAACTCCTCCGCGGTTGATCTCGTCACCATCGCGACAAGGGGAAATCCACAATCCAGGGTAACCCGCGCCAAGGCTCCCAATATGGTCACCGCCTGAACCGTGCCAGTTAGGTGATTACGCGCGCTGCTCCCCGAAGCGCGCCCCTGTTCGAGCACTACATCCTCCGCTCTGATACAGGCAAACACATCCGGCCCGATCGATTCCGCCTCAAGCGCCATGAGGGTCGTGCCGTTCACGCTCACACGCACCATGCCGCCGGTGGCCTCCGCCACCCGCCCCTTCACCACGGTTTCGACACCGACTACGCGCGCAACATCCGCATTCTGCGGACGGCTGAACACGTCGATCGGCGCGCCAACCTGCAAGACGTCTCCCGCACTGATCACCGCCATCACATCGCCCAACGTCAGGGCTTCGGCCCAATCATGCGTCACAATGATCGACGGCAGCGCCAGCTGTTTTAGGAGCGTCCGGAGCTCGTCACGCAAATGCAGTCGGGTCGGTGCATCCAAAGCGGACAGCGGCTCGTCCAGCAATAATAAGAGCGGCCGGGGCGCCACCGCCCGCGCCAACGCGACACGCTGTTGCTGTCCACCGGAAAGTTCTCTGGGTTTCGCCTGCTCCAACCCGCGCAGTTGAAACAGTTCCATCACTTCGTCCACCCGCTTTTTGCGTTCCATAGTGGGAAGATGGCTCAAGCCATATGCGATATTCCCCGCCACGGTATAGGTCGGAAACAGCGCGTAGTCCTGCGACATGTACCCGATATGGCGGTCCTGAGGCGAGACGCGAACCCCCGATGCGGTGTCCAACCACAGCCGCGACACAAAGCGGATGGTGCCTTCTTCAGGCCATTCGAGCCCCGCCACGGAGCGCAAAATGGTCGTCTTCCCCGACCCCGAAGGGCCAAACAGAATCAGAACCGTCGCCTCCTCGACCGGATAGCGAATCTGCGCGCGAATGGGCGCCCGACCGGGAAACGTCTTCACCAGATGGATCGTTATTTCCGCGGCCATGCTGCCCATACATTTCGATTGACCGCATACACGAAGAGCAGCACCGCGTAGGAGACGACCAGGAGAAAGAGCGCCGTCTTGGCAGCCCCGGCATAATTTAAGGCCTGCACTTCATCGTAGATATCGATAGAGACCGTGCGCGTCTCGCCCTCTAAATTGCCTCCTACCATCAACACGACCCCGAACTCACCCAGGGTATGCGCGAAGCTCAGCACGGCGCCGGTCAGCAGTCCGGCCTTGGATAAGGGGACGATCAACTTAAAAAACGTCCCGAGTTTCGACACGCCCAATGTCCAGGAGGCTTCGATCAACTGACGATCGACTTGCTCGAATGCCGCCGCAAACGGCTGCACCGCGAAGGGAAGACTGTACAGGACGGAAGCCAGCAGGAGGCCTTCGAAGGTGAACGGAAGCGGATGACCGACGAGGTCGTTATACAACCGTCCAAGTGGGCTGTGCGGTCCGATTGCCACCAAGATGTAAAATCCCAGCACAGTCGGCGGCAGCACCAATGGCAGTGCGACCACCGACTCCACCAGAAATTTCCACCGCCTGCGGGAAAAGCTCACCCAGTACGCGATCGGAAGCCCGACAATCAAGAGAATCAGCGCCGTGAGCGCCGCCAGCTTGAAGGTCACCCAAATTGCAATCCAGTTCATGATCCCGTTCACGACCGATACTGTTGTACCGGTACTACTTGTACCGGATGCTATCGCAGACGGACGCTCGACTGAAATCTATTTTCCGACAATGACGTCGGTCGCCTTCACCGCGACCGTAACGGCGTCGCCCACTTTGATCCCCATACTTTTGACAGAGCCTTCGGTAATCGCCGACACCACTTCCAAGTTACCGACCTTCACCACGACTTCGGCCATAGCCTGGCCCTCGGTGATTCGAACGACCTGGCCTTGAAATTGATTTCTCGCGCTCAGTTTCATCGTCTCCCCCTTTTTTATTACGGCTGAGACATTTCAACCGTGATGAGTCACCTACCGCGCCACAGGAGGTTTCCTTCCCGGACGCTATTTCGCACCCGGACGCTTGTCGTCCCCACCGGCCTTACACTCGAACTGAATCCCCCACCGTCGCATCCCCTCCTCGCCTTCAGCCCCTTCCACACTCGATCCGCTGCTATAACTCGGCACCTGCCCGTCTTTCACGACGGTGTACCCGGAAGGGCATTTCTCAGTCATCACCTTCAGGGCGTCTCGTCGATGCGGCGATCCCATCGGACCTCCGCGCTCCTCTTTATAGAGATAGGTCACCACGCCCCCTTGCCCTGTTTCATGGGTCAATAACACGGCTTCTGAACAGCCGGTGACCATCAAGGCCGCTGCCGGCAACAACATGCGCAAACGCCTATTCCCGGCAGACTGTGCCACCATACTCATGATCTCCTATGCTTGAGGATCTGACCTGAAACAATACATGTCCGCATGACCGCTTGGCTCATGGTTTGCTTCATAATGACCCGACTTCATTCCAATCGGCTAGGCTGCTTCAATAGCTGTCATTTTTTTATGATGGTCTCACGTTCACTCTTAACCACTGCCCCTGTCTCCTTGCACTCGAATTGAATGCCCCAACGTCGCCCCCTGGATTCGTCTTCCGTGCCTTCTATGATGCCCATGCCGGCACTGGTGTACCCCTTGACCTCCCCCTCCCGAATAATCTTGGAGCCCTTCGCACATTTGGCCTGAATGGCCTCCAACGCCGGCTTTCTGTATTCGGAGCCCAGGTGGCCACCCCGGTCTTCTTTGTAACTGTAGGTCATGACACCGCCATGCTCTGATTCTTGCTTCATCATGACCGCCTCGGAACAACCAGCACCGGTGATCAGGAGAAGAGCATAGCCGCAGAGGACTGCTCGGCTAACTTGGCAACGTGAATCCATAACGAGTCATGATCTCCTGTCCTTGCACACTCTTCATAAATTCCAGGAACTGCCTGGCGATGTCCTGGTTCTTCGACTGTTTGAGAATGACTGCCCCCTGTTCCAGTGGTGCATGGCTGTCCGCAGGAATCTCCCAATAGTTCCCAGCACTTTTCATGGCCGGGGCCATAGCCAACGACAGCGCAATGATTCCCACATCGCAGGCCCCGGATTCGATGAACTGCGCGGCCTGAGAGATGTTCTCTCCGAGCACCAGCCGATCTTTGACATCGCCATACACCTGTTCATGCTCCATCGCGGCCACTGCCGCCCGACCGTACGGTGCATGTTTCGGGTTCGCAATCGCGATCTTCTTGATAGCCGGGTCCCGGAGTACCGTGAGACCCTTCGCGACATCAAGCGGCGAACTCTTCGGCGCCCAGAGCACGACCCGTCCAATGGCATACCGATAGAGTGTTCCCGGCACAGTCAGACCGGCTTCCTCCAATTTCTTCGGATACCCGATGTCCGCAGAAAAATACAGATCAAACGGCGCGCCCTGCTGCAACTGGGCAAAGAAATTTCCCGATGAGCCCAGAGACAACTTCACCTTATTTCCGGTTTGCTTCTCATATTCCACAATCAAGTCCTTGATGGCGAAATTGAGATCGGAGGCGGCCGCAATGGTCACCTCACCGGCTAAGGCTACAGTCGCGCCGTTCGCCATCCCGAGCACGAGCGCCATCGTCAGGATGCAGATCATTGTCCATAACGGTCGCATATATTTCATCATAGGCACGAGTAGAGCTCCTTTCATCCCGATACGTTTGACACGACGTGGCCGCATTCGATGCAGGGCCCTCATCGTGCGCCTGCCACCGATTGCTGGTCAAGATACAGCAGACCGCACAAGACCGGAGAGGAATCCACGCCATAGGGCTTCACCCACGCCTCGTATGGGCTGATATGAATTTCAATGAGCATGCCGACCGCCCAGCCGGTGAAGTGGTCATGTTCCTGTTCCACAAGCACTGAGACTCGGGCCGTTCCGACCAGCAAAGAGAGCAGGCATCTGTCCGAGCTTCTGTCGACATCAACAATGGTGGCTCTCAGCCACACCCGGACATCCGGGTCTGAACAAGTCGTCTGCTTCCCGTCCCCCTCACTCGACGGGACGCTCTGTGGGAACCCATCATTAAGCCCGTCATGACTCATCATGAGAGTCTCAATCTCGATGCGAGCCCCCGCCAGCAGATTGGGCAGAGACTCGCACAATACTGTCCGTTAGAAGAAGATTTGGTATTGGACTCGGATCGCATGTTCGATCAACGTTCCTTTGGTCACGTCCAAGGGAACGGCCCCCGATCCAGCGGGGAGGGGCGCGCTCCGTCCGATGGCATACCCACCTGTCCCAAACTGAGTATTGCTATAGGTCAGCATAATCTGGTGGTCGTAGGTCCCATTCAAGAACCAATTCAATGACGCATCGGTTTGTCTGATCAAATCGTTGGACGAATGAGTATCGGGATCCCAGTACGAAAAGCGCCCGGCCAACTCCAAGGTGCGCGGAATGAGATAGTATCCGCTCTGCACGTAGAATCCTGTGGCGTTGCCGAAGTTTTGAGGCGCGCTTGCGGTACACGCCCCCCCCGCGTTCGTGGCGACGCAAGGCAAACCCTTGTCATGACGATTGACGTTCTTGTAGAAAAATTCTCCCTGCAGTGCAAAGCCACGGTATTTGAACACGCCATCGAGGGCCCAGGTTGAATAGTCCACGATGCCCAATCCCAACTGTCGTCCGTTCCCGAATGCCGCCAGTTGCCGCCGGATATTCAGATTCGCGAGATCGATTCCCACATAGGCATTGTCTGTGCTGGTATTCACCCCAGGGTTGTAAGCAAATCCTCCACCCACAGCCAATTGCGGCTTTTCCGAGTAGGCCAGATCGCCTTCACCATACCCAGGCCGTCCCAAGAGATTGAAATTCAGCCGCGCTACATACATCAGTCGATCCACGTCGAACCGGACGTTCGCGTTCAGATTTCGTTGATTGACTGGACACCCGGCCGGCGACGGAAATGGATTGCCGCCGGTTTGTCCACCAGGACACCCCACCGTCGGCTCTTCCGACGCAAAGGTGCCAAGCCGATTGAAACTGGGCCCTGAGCCGTTGAAGACACCCAAGTAGTAATTGATCGGAAACAATTCCTCGTCGTTCATGATTGTGATACCGATATCGCGCCGATCTAGCCCGCTGGCGGTAAAGGCATCCTGCACCAAGGACCGATCCGCAAACTGCATGGATGCGGTGGAATTGATCTGTGACCGGTTGAAATAGACTTTGTATTGACCGAGTTGGACGTTCGCCCATTTAAAATGGGTGGACGTGAAATTCATATCCAACAGCGCCAGGGCTCCGGGGGTCTGGGCATTTTCGGCGGTCTCAGAACGGAACTGAATGTAATATTTGAAGTCCGGATCAAACAGATGGCCCATGAAATAGAAGCGCAAACGCCGAACATTGAAAGACGTCGCCTGATTTTCTGAACGATTGGCTCGATAGTCACCGAATACGCCGAGCAACTCAGGAAAGTTTTTTGCTTCTCCGGGATTGCGCCAGGCATCGTTTCGGATACGCTCCGTGAAACGAAGTTGGCTGCGGAAGCGAATTTTCAGAAAAAATGCGTTGTCGTTAAATGAGAGGTTGAAGCCGCGGTCGTACCAACCCTTAAAGCTCGGCGCCAACAATTGCGTGCGTTCCTCGGAATCCTGCACAACCTTGTTGTATTCATCCTGCGTGATCAACCCGTTCTTGACCGAACGCTCCAGCAGGAGTCTCATCGACGGATCCATACTCTCGACAAAGACGTACTTGCCGTCTTTTTCCAGCAGCTTGCCTGACTCTGCAGCCAGTGCGGCGGCCGAAGAGCCCACTATCAGGATCAGCGCCAACATCAATGGAAATAGCCTGATCCCTGGCCCGACAGGGTCGGACTGAGCACACACAGATCTCCGCTGTGTATTCATGAATGCATCTCCCTTTTTTGCTATAGCTTGAGGTACTTAATTCTTAGTGCCGTCATGACACCGGGGCATGCGCGCGCAGACTATTGCCGCGGAGCCGTCTTGCTGCCCGCTTCTCCCGATTTGAGAAACTGGCGATACTCGACAGCCCTGGTGCCCTGATCATCGGTGAGCCAGAAACGGCCCGGCTCGAAATAGAGGATGTAGTCTTTTGGCGTCGGAGGAGTCAGCGGGTAGTTGTAGTCGTAGTTGTCCGACTTTCGAGTAGGGATTTGATTGTGAAAATACTCCACCCGGAGATACAGATAGGGGTCGTGCACAGCTACCCAACCGGCCACGACGTCCCGACTATATCTGGGATTGTTGCCTGGTCCACGAACCTCGAAATGGGCTCGTTCATTGCCCACGACTTGTTGCAACGCTTCGGCCAGATACGGTGCCAGGGCTTGCGCCTCATCCTCCCGAAATAGAGGTTTCGGGGGAACCTCTTCAGCGAACCAACGCAGGGGTAGACGTTGCTGTTCGCGAATCGAGAAGCCTTTAAGCAGACCTACCAATTCCGTTGGGGTCAATTGAACCGGATGCGTGTAAGACCGTGATTGGACTTCCCGTTGCACATTAACCACCACCCGTTCATCTTCATGAACCGTCTTGGTGGTGTATGGCAATCGTGCGCATCCCGTCAGCAGAAGGCCCGTTGCCCACATCAGTCCGAACGCGAGAACCGCCGCGCGAATCCGGCCTATCCTTGGTGTTGCTTCCCTCATTACTCCTCCTTGCAAAGTCCGATGCGTAATCATGAGTACAGAAATTAAGTTAATGTATCCTTGCATCATCGGCAAAAAAATTATTGGGGCGGTCCGGCAGGTACCGCGTAGCCGGCCTGCTTGACGATGGCCTGACCCTCGGCACCTTGAGCAAACGAGAGAAATTCCTCGCACAGAAGCCGATTGGGACAATACCGTTCCATCGCCATGGAATGAACCGTCGGCTGGTATCCTTTGTCGATCACGGCGACCACTCGAACGCGCTCCTGCTGCTTCACCGCCTCGTGACCGTAGATAATCCCTGCATCCGCCCGGCCGCTCAAGACATGGTCGATGACGCCGCGCGAATCAGTCGCCACATCCAGACGTCCCTTCAGAGAATCCTGAAGTCGAAGAGCGCGAAGCATGTCATCCGTTTGCGCACCAAGTCTCGTCCGTGACCGGTCGGCAATCGACAACCTGGTTTCACTTCGTCTGATCGCATCGAGCGATTCAGGAGCCTCCACCAGCGACTCGGGAACGACAAGCACCAATTGATCGGCGGCATAGGGCCGCTTGCCACCAGGCAATACGTAATATTTCCCTTCCAAACGTGTTATCAGCTCATCTCCTCCGGGCGCAACGAGATTGATGGGACCGCTTCCAATAAAGTATCGGCCCACCATGCTGTTCTCCATGCCGGCGATGGTTTGCCGGAGACTCAATCCCGAGTCTAAGAACAGGCGCACCTTGACCCCGGCATGACTGCGCTCAAATTCATTCCCGAGCTTTTCCAACACATCTTTCAGACTGGGAGAAGCAGCAATAACGAAGGTCTCGTCGGCCCATGCAGAGGGCGATTCCAAACCCGCTGCGGATCCAACAAATACAGCAAGAGCGAGAAGGGCCCTGATACCACGCCGAACACATGCATAACGCGTCATTGATATCCTCGCCTTGTAAATTGATGCCGATTCAGATGCGTTCATGGCCATACAGAACCATCTACCCGGCCCGCAGGCTGCGCACCTTCCCTGTTTCCGTCATGTCGTATCCGCCCAACGCTTCGACTTCGGTTCTGAACTGACGGCTGGCAATCGCATCCAGCAGATGCGAGAGGCCCGGGTGACTGGAGAGGTATCGCTTCGGCAAGACCAGATCGTAGCGGGCCTGTTGCAGCGGAACGAAGTCGAGTCCGAAGATCTGTGCCGCAGACCGCACGCCGATTCCCGTATCGCCTTGACCATCTGCAATATGCCGTGCCACCTCAAAATGCGAGCTGACCGCCACGCCATATCCCTTCACCGCACTGCCATCAATACCTAATGTCTCCAACCGCTGATCCAGCAACATCCTGGCGGCAGCTCCCTCCTCACGATTGACCAGCACCACGTTCGGACGCGCCAGGTCCTCCACGGTGCGGATGCGCTTGGGATTCCCCGCTTTTACGATGAGCCCCTCTTCCCATGCGGCAAACGTGACGACAATATAATCGTCCCCTTGCAGGTGCCGGCGGAGATAGGGCAGATTCGATTCTCCCGTTTTTGCATCAAGAATGTGCAACCCCGCCATGTGCACTTCATTCCGCTTGAGCGCCTCCAACGCGGCCGCACTGCCCATCGACCACCCGACAACCGTGGAGGTGTCCTTGTGCCGGTGAAGATATTCGCTCGCCAGATTGATAGCCGGGTCGCAACCAGCCACCGCGATTTCCCGTTCGACGATCTGCCGTTCACGCAGCAACCGGACGAGCACTCGCCGATCGGACTTCGCCGAACGCGCCCCTGACCCCGCCTTGCCGATGATGAGACCATCGGCAGGCACGGTGTAGTTGAGAATTTCACCCAACGCTGCCACGGGGCGGACCACGAAACGGTCCTCGATCTTCGCCACCTTGACTCTTGTACGAGGCTGGACGGCCGACACGTTCAATCCCGGCCACACCCAATCGCCTTCGATCAACTCGCCGGTCGTCTTGAGACTGAAAATGTCTTCGACATGACAACCCAACACGCTGGCCAATCGTAGTGCTACCGCCGTCGTGGGTAAGTATTGATCTGCTTCAATGGCACAGACGGCCTGGCGGGTGATCAACGCACCATCGGCCAATTGACCTTGCGAAAGCCCCTTTGCCATGCGTAACGCGCGAAGGGAATTCACGACATTGGAGGCTGGTTCTGCTTTGCTTTTTTCACTCATTTGCGCCTCGGGTGATAACACGATAGCTTAAATGCTGTCAACTATCATTGATCTACTTTCTGACATACCTCTCAACCGGAACAGGAAAGTATTCTGCATGGGCAATGAAAGCAAGGAAGGATAATCCAGAAAGCAAGCAGCCTGAGGTATCTATGTCTCTCTATGCGTGGGGAGGCATGAACGCTGTGGCATCTACCGTGCGGAGAGTTTACCGGCCGGCGCTGTAGCCTTCCAGCCGATGATGGTGCCGTCAAGCTCCCTGTAGTATTTCACGGTCACTTCTCCCAATTGCACCTCCTGTTCTGAGATATGAAACTGAGCGGCGGCTCGCTTGCGGAGCACGGTATGGTAGGACGAAGCAGGCGGCTCAGACGTCAAGCTCAGTGGCAACTCCTGGCCTCCCTCTCCGTGGCTTGAGGGGCAGTAGGCTCCGCGACAGCCCTCAATATCACCGAGGACAATGATTCCCGGCTCCTGCAAATGAGGCGTCGACGCCGTACCCGGATACATCATTGGTTTCGAGAGACCACAACCGCCCAAAGCTATCATCATCGCAGCAGAAATCGTTCTGAGCACCTTCGCATTCATTCAAACGCTACCTTTCAAATGTGTATGACCGACGGGGACATGGGCGCACACCACGCAGCCCCTGCCGAATGGCAATGGTGATCGTCAGATGAAATTCGATCGATTAATTCCCCTCGACAGGCGTGCAGGCATGCGTCGGCTGATCTATCCTGTTCCGCACTTCACTGTCAACGAGCACACCGCGAACAGAAGGGCCACGATTTAGCTGAATCTGAATCTGAAGCTGCAGCGCCGCGACACGAATGGTCGTAGCCAAAAGGTCCTCGCATGCCTGTTCGATCTGAGCGGAAATCAATGGCCGTCCACGTCCGGGATAAGTCGAAGAGTCGTGACCCGACGCAACCGCAAAACTCCCGTCATTGACTTCACTATACTTAAACTCTTTTAATGTATCATGATATTTACCAGAGTGGTATTCGTCACCGTTTGCAGAAAAGGTATCCATCACAGATGAAGGGAGCGGTGCAATGAATATTGTCCGACACCGTCGTTTAGCGATCGCCATCTGTCCCGGCTGCTCGGGAAATACGCTGGTCTCGAACGGGGCATTCTGGCGATGTGAGGCATGCCGCTACGCCGTAACCTCGAGCGCCCTGGCCGCTGATCGTGCAGCAGCTGAGGCGGTCGTGAGGGAGTCGATCAATAACTTCCGAGGTCGCTTTGAGACGCATGAAGACAGCCGAGAATCCGGAGCTCCATGCAGTACCGGCCGGCAGCATGCACTGGTGATGGTTTCACCCTAACGCGAGGAGGGCACATGACACTGACAGCGGTTCTCCCACAGAGCGGCCGCACAATGAACAGCCCGGCCAGGCCGTCCGTGATCGCCTTGAACAAATTGGTTGGGCTGATTGTGGCCTGCTGCCATCCCCATCGCCGGCACTATCAAGTGCGGACACCTGAAGGCACCCATGTGACAGTGCACGACCCCGCACTCACACCACGCGCACATGCCCTGCTACCAGGACAACAGGTCACGCTTCACATCCCTCCAATTGCCGTCATGATCAGCCCTGCGAGACCCATCGACACCACGGAAGATAACGTGTGGCCCGCGCGAGTCGTGCTACCGGCCGGCCAGGCACGAGACAACCTGCTGATTGTGAAAATTCTTGGGCAACCGTGGACTCTGACCACCACGCAACAAGAAGGGCCGCTCGCCCGCCCGCTCCGCGCATGGGACCGTGTCACCGTCCAGATTCGGCCCGAAGCCTGTGTCATAGAACACCGTTACCCCGACAACTCTCGTCTCCGCCCACGCCTTCTGACTAAGTCGTCTTGCCCGACCCTACAATCACATCACACCTAGCCGGATAGAGATGCCCGCCATATCCGGCTCACAAGGGCAGAGAACCGCTCGCCTGTGCTCCCTGCCCCCTGCTCCAGAGGTGGTGTACGAGCGCTCATCGACAAACGTCGAAACCTTCGTATCCCGCAGAGAAGGAGCCGATCACATTAAATCTCAAACCGGCCATCCCCGGCTGACGAACCCTCCTCTTCGTCAGGGCCAAGCTTGGCTCCTGTTCGAGCCTTTGCCTAAACGCGCAACCATCTTCATGCCCTCACACAACTCACCCCAAAGGATCTTTTCGATCCTGACCAGTAGAGGCCGATAGCCGGGCGGTCCGATTTTTTTGATGTAAAAGCGGCATTCAAACGCAACGAAAACTGCGAGTGGATGCCTGCCTGTGTCGAAAAGATTCTCATAACGGCTTACTTATGCAGATTGCAGTGAGGTGAAGCGCCATTTGTTAGTCGGTTTATGGATATTTCCGTGTGCTTCAGAATTAAGACGGCGATATAGTCGAATGATCCAGACCTTAATATCTCTTTATATTGCAGCAACTTAAGATAGCTTCTAATTGAAAAATGCAATTGATGTGCGGATGAAAGGCTATTACTTGTTTTATTGTTGACAAAGTTATTAAAGATAATGTATTTCATACCTCATCGGAGAACGGTACTTTAATAACACATTGAACATATGATGATTGTAAACAACACATCATCATTGTTGGCATCATTCTCAACATTCAAATGGGAGCGAACGCGATGAAACGATCTGCTTTTGCCCTGGGGGCAAGCCTGGTCATCCTCTGGGGTGGCTTAAGTCTGCCGGCTGCGGCAGTCGAGGAAGGCCAGTTCATCAAGAAGGACGGAAAATGGGAATACTACTCGGGGGAAGACCCCGGCCTGAAATATCTTCTACTGAAGGGCATCATTACGCAGGACGAATATGACCGAGGCCTCAAAGTCATCGACAAACGCGAACAGGTCTCAAAGCCGAACTACACCATCGACGTGAACAACGGCCTGAACTTCCGCGTGGGGGACAAGTTTTTCCTCAAGCTCCGGCTACTCACTCAGGTCCGGTATACCCACAGCACCTACAATAATGCCTGGGGCACGATCGGAGACTCGCGCAATCCCGAGATCCTCGGCGGCCAGGTCGAATATCGGGCCATCCGCAAACAGAGCGACTCCAATCAATTCAGCGTCCCCCGTGCCCGACTGCAATTCCTGGGTTATGCCTTCGACCCCGACTTCCGGTACAACATCTCCTGGGCGTTCGACCAGACCACCTGGAACCAAGAGGGCGGAAGCGGCAGAGCCGGTCTCCTCGATGCCTATGTCTCCTCATGGCATATTCCTTGGCTCACGATTCAGGCCGGCCAACAGCGAGTCTGGTTCAATCGCGCCACCATCAGTTCCATGGCAACTTCGACATTTGCCGACAACTTAATCGTGCAAAACGCCTTTGCGGCCAACCAGCAGAACAGCCGCGACATCGGCGTCAGCATCTCCAGCGACGAGGACCAATACAAATTCAACTATGCGTTCGGTATCTGGGGCGGAGTCGGAGCGAATCTCGCCCGTGAAGGGACTTCAGTCAGCCAAAATGTGCTCCCCCAAACCGGAACACCCGGAGCCCCGGGAGCGGCAACCACTCGAACCTATAACTACGACACGCGGTTCATGACCGGTGAGATGATGTATACGGCGCGGTTGTTATACAAAATCGCCGGCAATCCCGGCTATGGACAGGGAGATATTCTGAATTCGCGTACCCTTCAATCAGCCATCGCCTTCGGGTACGCCTATAACCCGGCGCAGAACTACCTGAGCTCGATTCGTTCCGACATTGTCGATCGGGCCTACCGCCAGGCCATCGTCAAGGCGTACAACGGCCGGCTCCTGGCAGGAGGCATTTGGGATTTTCAGACCTATGAAGTGGACTACATCGCCAAGTATCAGGGTTGGTCGTTCCAGGCGGAAGGCTACTACCGACATCAACGCCTGCGAAACGCCAATAGCGGAACCAGCGCGTTTGACTTGAACACCATTCCGGCAGCCCAATTTCTGGGGCCTCCGGTCAACCTGGGACAGGCCTATGGATGGTATGCGCAAGTAGGAAAATACATCATCCCGCGAAAACTCGAACTGGCGGTGCGGTATGGATTCATGGATCCGTCCACCCAACAGGTGAACGATCTGGTCAAAGAGTTCGGCGCCGCGATCAACTACAGTTTCGACGGCACCTACAACAACCGGCTCGTGATCGATTACTCGAATATCACGATGGGCAGCGGCGGACGAGCGCCGGATCGCTTCCCCTTTGAGAGTCAACCGGGATTCGGACGGGATCTCGTCGAGAACCGGATCAATGTGCAGTACCAGTTCTACTTCTAAAGATCTATGACAGGCCAATACAGGTTCTTGGAGGACATCATGAGAGCAGCATTTCGTGTCAGAGGACTCATTGCCATAGTCGGATTTTTGATCAGCCTGGGACTGACCGCCCAGCCGGCCCAGGCGCAGCCGGAGACCATTACCATCGCCGCCGCCAACAGCTTGAAGGACGCCCTTCGCAAAATCCTTCCGCTGTTTGAAACGGAGCATCGGAACATCAACGTGCGGGTGATCTACGGTCCGTCGCAAACACTCCGCAGCCAGATCGAACAGGGCGCGCCGGTCGATATCTTTCTACCGTCGCTCTTCGAAGAAATTGATCAGCTCGAAGCCAAGGGACTGATCATTCAAGGAACCAAACGGGCCTTTGCCGCGACTTCGCTGGTCTTGATCACGGGCACGGCCCTCCCCGCCCCCATCAGTACGATTCAGGATTTGCAAACGATCCCGATACGCCGGATTGCCGTCGGCGATCCGAAGACGTCATCGGTAGGGAAAGTGTCCGCGCAATTTTTGAAATACAGCAAGCTTGAGCCCAAGCTGAAGTCACAATATATCCTCGGCGAACATTCACGAGCCGTCCTCGACTTGGTCGCTAAAGGCGAGGCTGAAATCGGCGTAGTCTATCGCACCGATGCCATCTCCAACCCGGGAGTGCGCATTCTGGACACCGCACCGGTCGGCTCTCACACCCCCGTGCGCTACGGCGTGGCCGCTGCCTGGACGGCACAGAACATCACCGCGGCCGGCGATTTCATTGAATTTTTACTCAGCCCCGCGATCCAGACTCAATTGCAGGAATTCGGATTCGACCGCGTGTCCCCCGAAGTCGGATTCGCTCAACGAGAAGAGGTGAAACCATGAACGGCATCGGACATCCACAGCAGCATTCGCTATCCCGCCGCACCAATCTGATTCTCGCCTTCATCGGCGTGATGGTGGCGGCTGGTTGCGCAGCACAAACCCCGGTGCCGCCCAAGGTGGTCTACCAGTCGGGCTTGAATCAGGTCCGAATCGAAAAAGATCCGGCGTCAACGACGAATGTCCATCCGGCTTCGTTGAGCGCCACAGAAGTCGGCACCTTGTTACGGGGCGTGCGAATCTGGGAACGGCGCAACGCACTCCATCGTCTCTTCGTCGGCCAGGCGGACAAAACCAGGGCCTTCCGGGACGGGGAAATTGCGGTCCTGGCGCCGGCCCTGGCCAAGGCGCTGTCGCAAGCCTCGCCCTCCGATCGCGTGTACTACCACCTCAGCCATGCGACCGAACATGGCGAAGAGGAGACCAGCACGGGGTGGCTGTCGATACAGGATACGACGCTGCATCTGGCATTGCGCGAAGCTCACGACCGGCACGGGCCGGGACCGGATATCAGTAAGTATGACCGCCAGATGCCGAATGTGCCGGAACGATCTCCGGCCTTCGACGCCACCTTTGAGCCGGAAGAATACTTGGTGAAGGTCCGGTCAGGTGGAAGTCTCTTCGCACCGGACCAACAGGAAGAACTTCTCATCCGGTACCGTGAAGCGCTGGCCGCCATGCCCGCCCAACCGGGATTGGAACGAGAAAGCAAACCGGTGCCGGAACGGCACTGAGCGTGAGAGAGAAAGGAGATCCCATGTCGATCCTGGTCGTCGGCGGTGATTCGGTCAGTGCCATCACAGAACGGGCCTACGCCGGCGGCCACGGATGCGTCGAACATTGGAGCGGACGCAAGACCAGGGATCTAATGAAATCGATTCCCAAAGATACAGAGGCCGTGGTGCTGGTGTTGGATCGAGTGAACCATACGTTGGCGAGGAAGGTACGTACCGAAGCATCGCGCCGCGGCCTTCCCGTCTTTTTCCAGAAACGGGGGCGCCAAGTCCGGGCGGCCGGTGACCGGCCGCTCGACCTGGGGCACTGGCTGGACAGAAAAGAATCCAGTCCCATGGAGCCGAGCCTGTATAGGCAGGCACGAGGATAATCGACCCGGTCCTGATCAGAATGTTTGACGCTGTGAATCTGAACGACAGAAAGGGGAAGAGAGGGCAAACCACATGACTACATTCCAAACGGCGACCATCTCAGCCCCGCGGATTTTCTACGTACGAATGCGCGTGCCGCATCCCTGTTGACCTTCAACCGCCCCTACTGATCCGAACAGCGTGCCAGTGAAGTACCGTGAAGCAGGTCGCCGACCTGCCGAATCGATATCCGTGTGCCCTTATCAAGGAGATCATCATGACGTTCACACATCTCGTCAGCGCCCTCGCGATCGTACTCGGGCTGGCCACCGCCGCGCAGGCTGCTGAGTTGCCTTCGCTATTAAACGTGTCCTACGACCCAACCCGCGAGCTGTACCAGGAATATAACGCCGCTTTCATTAAACATTGGAAGGAAAAGACAGGCAACACGATCACCATCAAGCAGTCACATGGCGGATCAAGCAAGCAGGCGCGGGCGGTGATCGACGGTCTGGGAGCGGACGTCGTCACCCTGGCGCTCGCGCAGGATGTCGACGCCATCTCCCACCAGGCTGGATTGCTTCCGGAAAACTGGCAGACTCGCCTCCCCCACAACAGCGCACCCTATACCTCAACCATCATCTTCCTCGTGCGCAAAGGCAACCCGAAGGGCATCAAGGATTGGAGCGACCTGGTGAAGCCGGGCGTGGCGGTCATCACACCCAACCCCAAAACATCCGGCGTCGCCCGCTGGAACTACTTAGCAGCCTGGGGCTATGCCCTCAAACAGGCGGGTGGAGACGAAACCAAAACGCGGGACTTCATCACCCGTCTCTACACGAACGTCCCGGTGCTCGACTCGGGCGCGCGGGGCGCCACGACCACCTTCGTGGAGCGTGGCATCGGCGATGTGCTGATCAATTGGGAAAATGAAATCCTCCTGGGCGGCGAAGAGTTGGGCAAAGACAAATTCGACATCATCGTGCCCCCGACCAGCATCCTCGCGGAACCCACGGTCAGCCTGGTGGACAAGGTCGTCGATAAAAAAGGCACGAGAGAAGTGGCGCAAGCCTACCTGGAATATCTCTACTCCGACGCGGGGCAGGATATCGCGGCCAAACACTACTATCGCCCTCAATCCGCCACGGTGGCGGCCAAATACGCCGGTCAGTTTCCAAAGCTGACCCTGTTCACCATCACTGAAGTGTCCGGAAGCTGGAGTGTGACCAACAAGGTCCACTTCGTAGACGGCGGCGTGTTCGACCAGGTCTATCAAGAGATTTCACGCACCAGAAGGTGAACGCCTCTGTGTCGGTCGGGCCGGTGATCCGTGTTCACCAGCCGGACCGGCACGCATGGCAACTCAAGGAGCCATCATGCCGATCTTGTTGAAACAGCCGACGGTATTACCAGGCTTCGGGCTCACACTCGGGTTCACCCTGTTCTATCTCAGCCTGATCGTGTTGATTCCGTTAGCCGGTCTGTTCGTGAAGACGTCTTCGCTGACTTGGGACCAATTCTGGCAGGCCGTCGCCGACCCGCGGACGGTGGCCTCGTACCAATTGACGTTCGGGCTGTCCTTCGTGGCCGCCCTGATCAATGCCTTCTTCGGCGTCATCATTGCCTGGGTGCTCGTGCGTTATTCATTCCCCGGCAGGAAGTTCGTGGATGCACTAGTCGATCTCCCCTTCGCGCTCCCGACTGCCGTGGCCGGCATCGCCTTGACCGCCGTGTTCTCGGTGAACGGATGGCTCGGCCAATATCTCGAGCCATTGGGAATCAAGGTCGCATTCACACCGTTGGGTGTGCTGGTCGCCCTAACCTTTATCGGCCTGCCGTTCGTGGTGCGCACCGTCCAGCCGGTCCTCCAGGATCTGGAAAAGGAAATCGAAGAGGCAGCCGCAAGTCTCGGCGCGACCCGTTGGAAAACCATCACCAAAGTAATCTTTCCCGAAGTGTTTCCCGCGCTGTTGACCGGTTTCACCTCGGCCTTTGCCAGGGCGCTGGGAGAGTATGGTTCGGTCGTCTTCATCTCCGGCAACATGCCGATGCGGACGGAAATCACGCCACTGCTCATCATCACGAAACTGGAACAGTACGACTATGCCGGGGCGGCGGCCATCGCGGTCGTCATGCTGGTGGCTTCATTTGTTCTGCTCCTGATCATCAACGGGCTGCAGTGGTGGAGCGGCAGACGGCAAGTCGCGTTTTAATCGACCTGGGAGGGATTATGGCAACCGGTGTCTTGAGCCTTGACAAAAGAGTGCCCCAAATCGCCTCGACCGTCGCTGAGCCGGTCCTCGTGCGCCTGGCGCTGATCCTGGTTTCGCTGACGTTCCTGGGCCTCTTCCTGTTCGTGCCCCTGGCGGCCATTCTCTTCGAGGCGCTCAAGCACGGACTGGGCGCCTATCTGGTCTCGTTTCAGGAACCGGATGCCATTGCCGCCATTGAGCTCACGCTCCTGGCAACGGCCATTGCTCTCCCGCTGAATGTCGTGTTCGGCCTGTCGGCCGCCTGGGCGATCGCCAAATTCGAGTTTTGGGGCAAGCAGGTCCTGATCACCTTGATTGACCTTCCGTTTTCCGTCTCGCCGGTGGTCGCGGGATTGATCTACGTGCTGCTCTTCGGTTTGCAGGGCGCCCTCGGTCCCTGGCTGGCCGCGCACGACATCAAGATCATCTTCGCCGTCCCCGGCATCGTGCTGGCCACTATTTTCGTCACCTTTCCTTTCGTGGCGCGCGAACTGATTCCCCACATGCAGGCGCAGGGCAAGGACGAGGAAGAAGCGGCGCTCGTGCTGGGCGCCACCGGCTGGCAGACCTTCTGGCGCGTGACCCTGCCCACCATCAAGTGGAGCCTGCTCTATGGCGTCATTCTCTGCAATGCACGCGCCATGGGAGAGTTCGGCGCGGTGTCGGTCGTGTCCGGCCACATTCGTGGTGAGACCAACACCATGCCGCTGCATGTCGAGATTCTCTACAACGAATACAACTACGTCGCCGCCTTTGCCGTCGCCTCCCTGCTGGCCTTGTTGTCGCTGGTCACCCTGGCCGCCAAGAGCCTGGTGGAATGGACATCATCGGTCGAACAGAAGGAGAACCGCCCATGAGTATCGAAGTCCGCAACATCACCAAAACCTTTCGAACGTTTACCGCGCTGCAGGAGATCAATCTGCACGTGAAGACCGGAGAGCTGATCGCCCTGCTGGGGCCGTCGGGATGCGGGAAAACCACGCTGCTCCGCATCCTCGCCGGGCTGGAGGGACCGACGACCGGGTCGATTCTGCTGAACGATCAGGAAGTCACCGATCGCCATATCGGCGAGCGCGGCGTCGGGTTCGTCTTTCAGCACTATGCCCTGTTCCGCCACATGACCGTCTTCGAGAACATCGCGTTCGGGCTTAGAGTCCGGCCCAGAGCCAGCCGGCCGCCCGATGCAACCATCGACGCGAAGGTGCGCGAGTTACTCAAGCTGGTGCAGTTGGAGTGGCTGGGCGATCGATACCCGCGGCAACTCTCAGGGGGTCAACGGCAACGTGTCGCCCTCGCGCGGGCCTTGGCCGTAGAACCGACCGTCCTGTTGCTCGACGAGCCCTTCGGCGCGCTCGACGCCAAGGTCCGCAAGGAACTCCGGCGTTGGCTCAGGCGGCTCCACACGGATCTCCATGTCACCAGCGTCTTCGTCACCCATGATCAGGATGAAGCGCTGGAGGTCGCGGACCGGGTGGTCGTCATGAATAAGGGGCGTATCGAACAGATCGGCACGCCGGAAGAGGTCTACGAACAGCCGGCCACCCCGTTCGTCTATGACTTTCTGGGCGGCGTGAACCTCTTCCACGGCCGGGTCCATGAAGGCCGGGTCCAGGTCGGAGACCTCGATCTGGCGCTCCGTGAACAGGGCGATATTCCGGACGGGCCGGCGATCGGCTATGTCCGTCCGCACGAAATCGATCTGCACCGCCATCCCGGTGAAGAGGGCGCCATCGAAGCCTTGGTCGGACGGATCCAGCCGGTTGGGGCCGTCGCCCGCCTGGAGATGGTCCGCACCGACAACGGCGAACTCATCGAAGGTGAAGTCAGTCAGGAACAATGGCGGGAACTCGCGCTCAGCACCGGCGAACGCGTCTACGTCAGGCCCAAATCGCTCCGGGTCTTTCCCGAGCCGGTGGAATAGGAACGCAGAGGATCACGTGACAACGACGAACACCCAACGTGCACTGAAGGTCCTCACCGCATCCGATCCGACGGCTCTGGCTCTGTCCATCAGGGCCAGCTGCCTGGTCTTCGAGGATGACAAATCGAAGGCCCTGTTGGAATTGGTGCAGAGGATTGCCCCGAGCCATGCCACCGCGCTCATCATCGGCGAGACCGGCACCGGCAAGGAACTGATCGCCCGGCACATCCATGAGCTGAGCACGCGCCGGACGGGGCCCTTCGTGGCCGTCAACTGCGCCGCCATCAGCGACACGTTGATGGAAAGTGAACTTTTCGGTCACGAGCGCGGCGCCTTCACCGGCGCGGTGACGGCGAAGGCCGGGTGGTTCGAAACCGCCGATGGCGGGTCCTTGTTCCTGGACGAAATCGGCGATCTCCCGCTTGGGCTCCAGGCTAAATTGCTCCGGGTGATTCAGGAGCGAGAAGTTGTACGCGTCGGGTCACGCCACCCCATCGCCATCGACGTCCGATTGATCGCCGCGACTAACGTGAAGCTGGAAGAAGCCGTCGCGGCGGGTCGCTTCCGCGAAGATCTGTATTACCGGCTGCACGTGGCCACCGTGAATCTTCCGCCGCTACGGGATCGGCCCGGCGACATTCTCCCGCTGGCGCAGCACTTCGTTTCGATTTACGGATCACGTCTGGGCATTACACAGGCCCGACTGTCACTCGAGGCCGCGAAGCATCTGCTCGCCTATCCATGGCCGGGCAATATCCGCGAACTTGAAAATACGATCCATCACGCGCTGGTGGTCTGTCCGGGCACGGAGGTCAGGCCGGAGGATCTGCGGTTGCCGACGTCCCACGCCCGTGTCCAGGCCGGAACGGCGACGTCCGGCCAGTCGTTGGCCGCGCTCTCCACGGCGTTGCAGCAATTATTCCTGGACGAACGACCCGACCTCTATCAACTGATCGACGACACGATCTTCCGCGCGGCCTACGACTATTGCGATCACAACCAACTTCGGACCGCCCGCCTCCTCGGTATCAGTCGCAACATCGTGCGCGACCGGCTGATCCGGTACGGGCTGCTCGGTTCGCAGAAAGTGGCACCATGAAACAGAAACCTCGCTTCGTCATCTTTGCCCACAACGCCACCTACGACACGTTGCACCAGGTCGGGACCTTGGGACTGACCGCGGCCGCCATGGGCAAGGACGTCACGGTGGTGTTGCTCTTCTGGACGATTCGCAAACTGGCCGAGGGACGGATTGATGACGTCGACTTTAGCCCCGAGCATCAGGCCGCTGCGGAAGAAGTCCGCCGGCTCTTAAAAGAGAAAAAGGTGCCACTGGTCTCCGAGATGTTCCAGGAGGCCCGGGCAGTGGGCGACTTCCGGCTGGTGGCCTGCAGCGCGGGGCTCGAATACATGGGTGTGAACGGAGACGCGGTGACGAAGCAAGTGGATGCGGTCTTGGGATTGCCGGCCATCCTGGCACTGACGGCCGGCGCCGAGACCACGTTGTTCATGTAAACGCATGGTGCTGATCGATTGGAGAGATACGGCTATGGTTGTCGAGATCAATGGAAAAGCTGAGGAGATTCCGGGGTCGGTCGTCCTGGATGCGCTGAACGCCAAACAGATCGACCCGCAAATGGTCGCTGTGGAATTGAACGATACGCTGATCGAACGCGATCACCTGGGATCCACTCCGTTACAGCCGGGCGACCGCCTGGAGTTTCTGTTCTACATGGGCGGTGGCCGGTGACTGAACGAGTACAACAGAACATCACTGAACTGATCGGCCGGACGCCGCTGGTGCGACTCAACCGGCTCTCACCGGAAGGCGGGGCTACCATCTACGCGAAGGTCGAATCCTCCAACCCCGGCGGCAGCGTCAAGGACCGGATCTGCCTCAACATGATCAATGAGGCGGAACGGAGCGGCCGCCTCAAGCCCGGCACGACCATCGTCGAACCCACGAGCGGGAATACCGGCATCGGGCTCTCCCTCATCGCCGCCGTCCGCGGCTATCCGATGATTCTCGTCATGCCGGAGAGCATGAGCTCGGAACGGGCCAGCCTTCTCGCATCATATGGTGCGCAGTTGGTGCTGACGCCCGCCGCCGAGGGCATGAAAGGCTCCATTCGGGAAGCCGCACAGATCGTGGCTCAGCATCCGTCCTGCTTCATGCCCGACCAGTTTTCCAACCCGGCGAATCCGGCGGCGCACCGGCAGACCACAGCCGTGGAGATCTGGGAGTCCCTGGACGGACAGTTCGACGCCTTTGTCGCAGGAGTCGGAACCGGCGGCACCATCACCGGATGCGGAGAAGTCTTCAAGGAGCGCAATCCCCACATTCACATCGTAGCGGTCGAACCGAGCGGATCCCCGATCCTCTCAGGCGGCCCCCCTGGTCCACACAAGATTCAAGGCATCGGCGCAGGCTTCATCCCGCAGGTGTTGAATCAGAAGATTCTCGATCGCGTCATCAGCGTCACCGACAACGAGGCCTACCAGACCGCCAAGCTCCTGGCAAAGAAGGAAGGCCTGCTCGTGGGAATCTCGGCCGGAGCCAACGTGGCCGCCGCCCAGAAGGTGGCCCGGGAACTCGGCCCGGGCACACGCGTGGTGACGATCCTCTGCGACACAGGCGAGCGGTACATCAGCATGGAGAAATATTTCAACATCTAAGTAGACATGCCGTCGACGGGCAGTGCCGGCCTGATGGCATCCAGATGAAAGTCGCACATGAATTTCACCGATGAACAAATCACCAGGTACAGCCGCCACATCCTGCTTCCTGAGGTCGGCGGCAAGGGACAGAAGAAGATCGCGCAGGCCCGCATTCTGATCGTCGGGGCGGGTGGCCTCGGCTCACCGGCAGCCCTCTATTTGGCGGCAGCCGGCGTCGGCACCCTTGGCTTGATCGACAACGACGTCGTCGACCTCTCGAACCTGCAGCGTCAGGTCATTCACCACACGCCCGACGTGGGTCGGCCCAAAGTCGTTTCGGCGAAGGAGAAAATTCAGGCGCTGAACCCGGACGTCAACGTGGTGTTGCACGAGGAACGGTTGATGGCCACCAACGCCCTGAATCTGGTTCGCGACTATTCGGTCGTGATCGACGGGGTGGACAATTTCCCGGCGAAATTTCTCATCAACGACGCCTGCTACTTTGCCGAAAAGCCTTTCGTCCACGGCGGGATCCTGCGTTTCGACGGACGGGTCTCCACGATCATTCCGAAGCAATCAGCCTGTTATCGCTGCGTCTTCAATGGGCCGCCCCCGCCTGGCTTGGTCGCCAGTTGCCAGGAAGCCGGCGTCCTCGGGGTGTTGGCAGGGGTCATCGGCACGATTCAGGCGACGGAAGCGTTGAAATTGATCCTGGGCATCGGGCGCCCCCTGACCGATCGTATGCTGGATTTCGACGCGCGCAATATGCGGTTTCGCGAGATCCCCGTTAAACGGAATCCCCGATGCCCCCTCTGCGGAGCGCATCCGACCGTCACCGAACTGATCGATCACGAACAGGCCACCTGCGAGCTGCGGCCCTCTGTGGCTGCCGCTCACGGAAATGAGCCATAACCGGGCGACCGAGCCGCCCCAGACCCATGCCGGATTCTTGGAGGGCACCACATGAGGACGTGAGCCAAGAAAGAGAACCAGTGTCACGAGTGCAGGGCATGTATTCAACACCATTGAAAGGACATCACGATGAGTGAACGAGCGACTGTTTCCGAACAACAAAGCCTGAGCGCCAAAGCCGCGCGGAATCTAGCGACTGCCACGGTCACCGTCCCGCAAATGACGGACATCACCCCGCGATGGCTGCACAAACTGCTCCCCTGGGTGGACGTGGACGGCGGCGTCTACCGTCTCAATCGGGTCGCGAAGGCCGTCAAGGGACAAGAGGCTAATGAATTCGGCGAAGCCAAGGTCGATCTCCTCACGGTGGACGGCGGCGAGCCGGAACTGCCGACGACCTTCGTGGATTACGAGCTCAACCCGCGCGAGTATCACCTGAGCACGATCCAGACGGTCGTGCGCACGCATACGCGTGTCACCGATCTGTACAGCAACCGCATCGATCAATTGCGCCAGCAGGTGCGTCTGACGGTGGAAGCGGTCAAGGAGCGGGAAGAATGGGAAATCATCAATCATGCGCAGTTCGGCCTGTTGAAAGAAGTCGCGCCGTCACAGCGCATCAATACACGCAAAGGGACGGTGACGCCGGACGATCTGGACGAACTCTTGAGCCTGGTCTGGAAAAAGCCCGCCTTCTTCCTCGCTCACCCCAAAGCCATCGCCGCATTCGGACGCGAAGCGACCAGGCGCGGAGTGCCGCCTCCAACGGTGCATCTCTTCGGATCGCCCTTCATCACCTGGCGCGGCATTCCGTTGATCCCGAGCAACAAGCTGGAGATCGATAAGGCAGGGAAAACGAGTATCTTGCTGTTGCGCGTCGGCGAGGCCCAGCAGGGTGTCGTCGGGTTGCAAAAGGCGGGCGTCACCGGCGAACTCGAAACCGGTCTCTCCGTCCGCTACATGGGGACGAACGAACATGGCATCGCCTCCCATCTGGTGACACGCTATTTCTCAGCGGCGGTCTTGACCGAAGATGCCATTGCGCGTCTCGACAACGTCTCGACCAAGTTCTATCACGAGTATGTCTATCCAAAGGCGTAAGACGATGACCACGACAATCAACAACGGAACGACACCCACACAGGACCCGTTCGATACGGCCCTGATCACCAGATTAACCCAGGAGTTCTTTTCGGAGCAGGCCGGCAACAATACGTTGCCGGCCGCGGTGCCGGGTCTCCTGCCGGTTGCCCCTACCCTCCCGTCCACGGGCAGCGATGCCACGGGAACGGTTCCCGTCATCGCGATACCCGGTTGGCCGGCCGCCTTGCAGACCTTTCCGGCGAGCGCCCCCGGTGCTCCCGGATTGGCCGGCGGGTATCCCTCCGCTACACCCGATGCGCATCCGCCGGTCCATCCGGGCTTGCAAGAACTCTCGACGCAGCCCACAGGAGCCGGCACACCGTCGGGTGAACATACTCCCGGTTCCGATGAGGCCTACCCCTTCGGTGAACCGCGTTGCAACGGGAACGCGGTCAGGCGCCACCATCACACGGCCCCTTCCGCAAACCAGCCGTTGACGAACGACCCCTCCGAGGTTGGACCGCTCACCCCGGACTTCGAGGACGCCTACGCCTTCGGCGGGCCGCACTACCACGGCAACGGATTCGACTGGCGCATGGCATCGAATCAGGCGGCAAACCGATCCTTCACCAACAATCGGCCGTCCGTCGCCACGCCCTTCCCCGGTTACGACACAGTCTCACCGCCGGACTATTATTTTCTCCACAACCCTGAGGCCGGCCTTCCGGCCTCACCGGCCTCCGCCACTCCCTCGCGGCGCCTCACCTTCTCAAGCTTGAACGTGGAGGCCATTCGCCGGGACTTTCCCACCCTGCACCAGCAGGTGAACGGTCACCCGCTCATCTGGCTCGACAACGCGGCCACCACCCAGAAGCCGCAGAGCGTCATCGACGCCACGTCGCGCTTTTACAGTCGCGACAACTCCAACATCCATCGCGCCGCCCACACCCTGGCTGCCCGTTCGACCGAACATTACGAAACAGGCCGTGAAAAGGTGCGAGGCTTCATTCACGCCGCCGATGCCAAGGAAATCGTCTTTGTGCGAGGGACGACCGAGGCGATCAACCTGGTGGCCAACACCTATGGCCGGGCACGTATCGGCCGGGGCGACGAAATCCTGCTGACCACGATGGAGCATCACGCCAACATCGTGCCCTGGCAGATGCTGGCGCAACAGGTGGGGGCGACAATCAAGGTGGCACCGATCAATGAAGCCGGCGAGCTGATCCTCGACGGGTTTGCAGCGCTGCTGAATCATCGCACCAAGCTGGTGGCGGTCACCCATGTCTCCAATGCGCTGGGCACGGTCAATCCGGTGGAGCAGCTGATTGCGCTGGCGCACAGCTACGGCGTCCCGGTCCTCGTGGACGGCGCGCAATCGACGCCGCACATGCCCATCGATGTGCAAGCGATGGATTGCGATTTCTTCGTGTTCTCGGGTCACAAGATTTTCGGCCCGACCGGTATCGGTGTGCTCTACGGAAAGGCGGCGCTCCTGGAAGATATGCCTCCCTGGCAAGGCGGCGGAAATATGATCCAAGACGTCACGTTTACCAAAACGACCTATCAGGGCATTCCTCAAAAGTTCGAAGCGGGCACGCAGGATATCGCCGGTGTGGTCGGCCTCAGTGCGGCGATCGATTATCTGACGAAACTGGGCATGCCCGCGATTGCCGCCTACGAGCACGAATTGCTGGAATATGCCACACAGGCGCTGGCATCGGTCGGCGGGCTTCGGCCGATCGGAACCGCGTCCCACAAGGCGAGTGTCTTGTCGTTTGTGCTGGATGGCTTCGAGAATGAAGAGGTCGGCCGGCATCTGGATCGACACGGCATTGCCGTGCGCTCCGGACACCATTGCGCGCAACCGACCGTGCGCCGCTTCGGGTTCAACGGCACCGTCCGCCCGTCGCTGGCGTTTTACAACACACATGACGAAATCGACGCGCTCGTGCGCGCCTTGCATCAACTCAAAACCGAATAGACATCGCAGGGTGAGATTGAAAAGGCGGATGTGTATGGAGAGAGATCTGACCAAATCGTTGGAGGCGACGCCGTCGACCTGGAATATCGACCAGGTCGTGGCGGCGCTCCGGCACTCGCGTGAAGTCGAGCACAATGTGCGACATCAGGGACGCATCCGGGAATTGCCGTCCCGGAAAGCCTTATTGGAAGTCCTGGATGGGTTGTGCGCCGTCCTGTTTCCGACCCACTACGGCCGGTCGGACTTAAACGAGGCCAACATCGACTATTTTGTCGGCAATCAGCTGCACCAGACGCTGAGCGTGTTGCAGGATCAAGTGCGTCGTGGACTCCTGTTTGTGTCGGAGGGAGCAGAGCGGGAGGACGCCGACGCCAATCAGTCCGCGTACGAAATCACGACCACCTTTGCGGCTCAGTTACCCGCGATTCGTGCGCGGTTCTTCACTGATTTACAGGCGGCCTATCAGGGAGATCCCGCAGCTACGAGCGCTTCCGAAATCCTGCTCTGTTATCCCGGCATGACCGCGGTCATCTATTACCGCGTCGCGCACGCGCTCTACGAGTTGGGCGCGCGCCTGCCGGCGCGTCTTATCTCGGATATCGCGCATTCCACCACCGGAATCGATATCCATCCGGCGGCCACCATCGGAGGCTATTTTTTCATCGATCATGGCACCGGCGTCGTGATCGGAGAAACCGCCGTCATCGGCGAGCGCGTGCGTCTCTATCAAGCCGTCACCCTCGGCGCGAAACGGTTCCAGGAGGGAGAAAACGGCATCCTGGTCAAAGGCGCCCCGCGCCATCCCATCGTCGAAGATGACGTGGTGATCTATGCGGGGGCCACGATTTTGGGCCGCATTACCATCGGCAAAGGGTCCATCATCGGCGGCAATGTCTGGCTGACTCACAGCGTGCCGGCCGGCAGCAATGTGCTGCAGGCGCAAATGCGCAATACGACCGTCGAGCCCAAGCATTTGATCGAAGCGGTGTATCAGCCGAGGATTTAGGGCGCACGTTCAAATGGCGCGGCGCGACCGCCCTGCTGAATGACCATTTGCTTGCCGGAGGTTTCCATGTTCGGACCCATTACCGTTCCGTTCGGCGCAAAAATGCTATTCAATACAGTCACGCTGAAGCCCGAAGTCACGTTCGACGATGTCGAGTTGGCCTTCGGGGAACTTTGTAGCGTCGTGAAGGACGCCTACGGCGGCGACAAGGGTGGATTCATTGCCGGACAGGTGTTCAAATTCTCCGGCTTCGTGTCGGACGAGGGATCTCTCACTGCATCAAGGACCTCCGACGAACATTACGTGATCGTGACCTACTGGCGATCGTTCGAGGAGCACGAACGGTCGCACGCCAATCACCTCTTCCGAAACACCTTCGCCAAAGTCGCCTCCCTTTGCTCCGACACCAAAGAGCTGGGGTATGACATGCTCTGGCAGGGCGAGGCCGGCACGCGTTGACCACTGGCCGTTGAACGCACTGCATCGCTTGGCTTCCGCCAGTTCCTCTCCTGCCGCGACATTCAGTTTTTGAAATCGATAGGCGGCATAGTTCTCTCTGTTTCAGGCTGCTGATCTTCATGCACGCGATCAACAGCACCTGCTGATCCAGCCACAATCGACACGCCGCACGCCTCATCTTTCCCGCAAATCTGCATGGCACGGTGGATGCAGAAACGCTCTGCATCTCATGCGCACGAATGCGTGAGTCACCACGGAGGCGAACACAGATGATCGTATCGAGATGGACCCAAAGGCTCTGGCGCGCGTCGCTCTTCAGGCGCAGGCCCACACCCATTGCTCTCACCCTGCTCTCCGCCTCCGCCTGTCTCCTCCACAGTCTGCTCTTCGCATCGATCGGTCACGCTCAATCCTCCGATGAGCTGAGCGAGTTAAAACAACGGCTGGAGCAACAGCAGACCCAACGCGAAGAATTGCAGCGCCGTATCGAACGACTTGAACAGGTCGCGGCGTCGCAGCCCGCCGTGGCGCCACCGCCTTCGGCCGCCGATTCGTCCTGGAGGTCGTTCCATTTCACTATCCGCAAACCGGAACAGCTTCGCCCCTACAACCCCGTCACTTGCGTGGGGTTCATGGGTTGCACCGCCGAGCCTCAGCTGCAACTCGATGCGCCGAAGCGGGCGAAAGAGCCCGGGTGGGAAATCGAGCTCCAGGCCTACAACCGCTTTCGATTCAACCTGTACGACAATTTTTCCGACACGCGAAACGCTCCGGGCAGTACCGCCGGGAATCGCACCTTCGTGAATAATTCGTCCTGCTCCTTCAATACCTCTTGTAAGGAAGATCAGCGGATGCGCTTTTTCAACTGGCGCGGCTATGTGACCGGCGCCATCAAGAACGGGCCCTTCAGCGTGGTGGCCTCGCTCGACTATGCGGGCGATCAGTTCAACGACGGCGTCCTGCTCGGCAACGACGCCGGTCCGCTTGGCGCAGCGGGACAACGTCAGTTCGTCGTGAGCCCGCAGCTCCTGTATATCGAGTATGACGACTGGGTGAGAATCAGAGCGGGACGCCAGTACGCGCATCTCGGCAACGGCATTGTGGCGCATAGTCCCCGCGACATGGTTACCCTCGGACGCAACTGGACCGAGCAGTTCAACACCACCTTCGTCTGGGTGCTCGGCTCTGCCGGGCGCTCCGTGCCCAATCAGGCGGGGCCGGTGTTCGCGCCACAGGGCACCAACATCACGGGGCTCAACCAGAGCACACAGACTACCGTGAACGATGTCACGGGGAAGGAAGAAGATCTCGACGGGTTCGGACTGGTCTTCAACTACCAACCGCTGCCGTTGAACCGCCTCCAGTTCTTCGCCTGGGCCCTGTTCGATACGACAGCGGCGGGGGCAAACAAACAGAACCGCTACTTCGATCTCAACGGGTCCGGCAAGTTAGGAAGCGTCGACTATTCCTTCGAAGGCGTCTACCTCTGGGGCACCTCACCCGTGACGACCACGGCACTGGCGGGCGGCATCCCCGGCACCCGGCAGGAATATCGGGACTACCTGGGCTATCTTGATCTCAAGTACACCATTTCATCCGACCTGCTCCATGCTGAGCGGAAGGATCTGCTGACGGTGGGCGCCACCTTCGGGATCGGCAGCAAACACTTTGACGGCTTGTTCCTCGATGAAACAGCCTTCCGGTACAACTTTGTGTTCGCCGACGACATCCATGGATACAACGGCCGACCCTTTGACACGCGGCGCGGGAGCGGATTTTCCAATACCACCTTCTTCCAGCCCTACGTCATCGTCAGACCGATCGAGAAACTTCAAACGAAATTCGCCTGGACGTACCTGCGGGCCACGGAAGCGCAGGCCGCCGGGACCGGAGTCCTCGGGCCATCTCCGTTCCTGACTCCGGCGCTTTCCTACAGCAGCACCGCCGTCGGAGGGCCGACCAAGGACATCGGCCAGGAGTTCGATATCCTCACGGACTACTTCTACAGTCCGGCCGTGAGACTGTTCGCCTATTTCGGCACCTTCCTGCCGGGACGGCTCTATGCGCCTTCCGCAGATAACGCGGTGAAATTTGAGACGGGCATCGAATATCGCTTTTAGGCAGTCGTGAGGAGTGAGGATGTCGCCCATCGGATCACGGGCTACCGGTCATGGGCGCCCATCCATTCACCAATATTGGAGCGGGGGCCTGCCCTCCCCCCTCCCAGGGCGGGGGCCTTCTCGTCCTCTTGAAGCCCCCCGCCCGCTCATTCACACCCCAGGATGTGGACAGCGAGGTCCAGGAAGATCGACGTTCACGTTCGACGGTGTCCTAACGAAGGAGTTTCATGAGACGGAATAATCTGTTTCCAGACGAAGGTCCTGATCGCAGACTGTACCCCACTCCTCGCATGAACAGACCGGAGGACACCGTTCGATGGCGGCTGAGAGTGCACCCGATTCACCGCCGGCGAGCGCTTGAACGGGCACAGGGGACGAAGTTGGCTCAACGCTTTGCCGACAGACTGTGGACGGATACCGCGAGTCCATCAGAGTCTAAATGCCTACCCTGACCGGACGCATGCTTCCAGAGAGGGCCGGTGAGTGCTAGGCCTGCTGATCGACGGGGCGATGAATCCATAACCGGAGGGCAAGACGGGCGAGGACGTCGAGCAGAAATCCAAGTGCGCCGATGATAAGAATGACGGCCATTAATTCCGAGTAGGCCAACCGATCCCGCGTGTCGAGAATGTAGTAGCCCAATCCGTTGCTCACCCCGAGCATCTCCGCCGGCACCAGCACGATCCAAATCATTCCAATGGCCAACCGGACACCGGTCAGCACGTGGGTCACGATCGCCGGGGCGACGACATGAAGCAGGGTTCCCCACGTCGTGGCGCAGAGGCTCCGCGCCAGCAACAACCAGCGGGCATCGACGGAGGCCACGCCGGCGGACGTATTAAGCAGAATCGGCCAGACAGCCGCCACTGTGAGCAGAAAATAGACGGGCGCATCCCCGATCCCGAACAGCATGATGGCGATAGGCATCCACGACAACGGTGAAATCATCCGGACGAACTGAAACACCACAGACGTGGCTCGATCCGCATGGCGGGAGACACCGACGAGGAGACCGAGCGGCACCCCGACGGTGACGGCAAATCCCAGACTGACGAGGACGCGCTTGAGGCTGGCCAGCACATGGGACAGGATGGTCCCCCCGGAAAGAATGCCGCCGAGTGCGTTCAGCGTGGCCTCGGGAGCAAAGGCACTGAGGATCGGATCGCGTCGCCAGAACAGCGCAGCTGCCCCCCACCAGAAGAGCCCGACCGCTGCGACTCCGAGCAGGGAAAATGCCAAGGACGCAACGCGGCGGAGAGCCGCCGCGATGCTGTCCGGACCGACGAGGGAACCGGCTGCTCGAAGACTCCGCTCCATGGCCTCACCCCTTGAGCGTTTCGTGACGAGAAAAGTGCTCGGACAGCCCGAACGCTCCCAGTCCACCCGCCTGCAGGAGGGCGCTTTTGACGAACCTGTCGTCCACCAGATCCCTTGCCACGAACTCGGGCGTCAGCCCCTGCAAAAATCCGGCGTCGCCCTCGACCCTGGTCTCTTTCAACAGGCGCACCAACTGTTCGGTATAGGACGGGAACGGGTAGGGCTGAAAATCGATGCGCGCGGCATTCCATTCCCGATGGCGAATCGCACCCTGCCGGATGTAGCCCTCGTCGTCTCCCGGCTCAAGCACCCGCTGAAGGATCGGCAGCGCATGGGGCGTGTACTTTTCCTCTCCCTCCTTCGACAACAACCGGGAGGTGGCCTCCCGATTCCCGCGGATCCACAGCTGCGCCTTCACCAGCGCATTGACTACCCGTTGCGACCATTCCCTGCGCTGCTCGAGATCTGCTTCATGCATAAAGACTACACAACAGGCATGCTCCTTCCAGACATCGCCGGTGAATCTGGTGATCGTGCCGACCTTCAGTTGTTCGGCCAGGGCGTTAAAGGGTTCCGCTACGATGTACCCCGCAATACTATTGTTGGCGAGCGCGGGCACCATGTCCTGCGGCGCCATCACAACCAGGTTGACCTCACGCTTCCCCGGCTTCTCGGACTGGGGACAAATCACGGGCGTGAGCCCCTGTTCGCGCAACACCTGCTGGAGAATGACATTGTGGATCGAGTACCAGAACGGCACCGCGACCGTTCGTCCCGCGAACTCGGCCGGACTCTGTACGCCAGACCCACCCACCAGGGCAGATCCGTTCAGGTGGTTCCACGCCACAACCTTCCCAGGAAATTTCGTGCCGTAACGTACCCAGATCGTCGTGGGTGAGAGGAGGTGAATGACGTTCACTTGCCGGGACACGGAGGCTTCCACGATCTGCGCCCATGACCGGAACAGGCGAGGCTTCTCCACCGTCAACCCTTCCGCTTCATAGAGCTTCCTCGCGTGGGCCACCAGGAGAGGCGTCGCATCCGTAATGGGCAGATACCCGATCCGGACCGGTCCGTCGTCGAGCTTGTCGCCTGCCGCGAACAGACGGCCCGGCCTCCACAGCGTGCCGGCTGACGTGGCGGCGAGCAGGGCCCCGGTCTTGAGCAGGTCCCGCCTGGTCAATTTTCTCATCTTGCTCCCTCCGTCACTCGCTTCTTCCCTTGTGAGAGTGCATCGCCGCCGGTGCTCCTGATGCGCCGGTCGGCACAAACCTGCGCCAGCTCCCTTAAAATCTCCAGCCGGATCTCACCCACCAGTTTGGGATATTCCTCACGCGGGTGCGGAATGTCGATGGTCCATTCCTTGAAAATGCCGCTCGGCGTGCCGCCCATCAGTACCACACGGTCCGCCAGCAACACGGCTTCATCGAGATCATGCGTCACCAACAGCGCGGTGTAGGATTGTTCGAGTATCAGCACGCGGAGCAACTGCTGCATCTCCAGCCTGGTAATGGCATCCAACGCGCCGAACGGTTCGTCCATGCACAGAATTTCCGGCCGGCGCACCAAGGCGCGAGCCAACGCCACCCGCTGGGCCATGCCTCCGGAGAGCTGGTAGGGGTACCGCGCTTCGAATCCTTTCAGGCCGACTCGTGAGAGCGCTTCATCCGATCGCTCCATGAGATCCCGTCTCGCACCGTGCGACGGCTGATCGAACTTCAGCCCGAAGGCCACATTGTGCCGCGCATCGAGCCACGGCAAGAGACAGGCATCCTGAAAGATGAGACTCATGCGAGGATCGGGACCCTCCACACGTCGTCCGTCCAGACGAACTTCTCCCGCCGTCGCCGGATAGAGTCCGGCAAGAGTCAGCAACAACGACGATTTCCCGCAGCCGCTGGCGCCCAGGAGACACAACAATTCGCCTCGATGGACCGTGAGGTCGACCCCGCTGTAGGCCACGCAGTCTCCCCGACCCGTCGCATAGCGTTTCGTCAGGGCACGCGCTTCCAACGCAGGCTGACGCGGGTGCTGCACCACTCCCGCATGGATCGTGTTTCTGCCTGCATGGCGGGTCGACGCAGCGCGGTCGACCACAGCCGGTGTCACCCCGCTCATGCGCGCGCACTCACGCGATGGAGTTCCAGCTCGCGTTCGAGCTGGACACAGGTGGGCGACACCACTGGCAGGAACGCCGCCTCTCTGAGCCGGCGGCCCGTCCCGCAGCTCTTGAGGTAGGCCCGCCCGCCCTTGGCCTGGAGTTCCAACCACACCGCCTGCAACGCCACGTCGGCCAATGCAATCCGCAACTCGAAGAGATGCGGCACGTGATCCGGGTCCACCGATTCCGCAAAACCGTATTCGTGGACGGTCGTCTCCAAATCACGCAACCGGGCAACAGCTTCCCCCACGCGTATGGCCAGCCCTCTGGTCAGGGTAAGTCCCGCCGAGCCGGCTTCTTTCAGCGCGCGCCGGGCCAATCCCAACGACATGCCGACCTGCAGCAGGATGAAGCGGCTCCGCACCCGGCGCAGGAACACGTCGCCCTGCTCATGGATGACCCACTCCGCCGGCAGAGATACCCGGTCGAAACGGATCGGCGCCGTCAATGAAGAGCCCAACCCCAACAGCGACAATTCTTTTCCTGCCTCCACCCCGTCCGCGGAAGAGGGCACGGCAAGGATGGACCATGAGTTCCCTCCGGTGCTTGCGGCGACCGCAACGACAAACCCGTCCGACGACAGATTCGACACCCAGGCCAGCGCACCCTGCAGAGTCACCGCCCCAGCCTGCCGCTCCGCCTGCAGTCGCAACGGCTCGATGCCGGCCAGATGTTTCACCGCGTTGGACAACCCGGTCGCACCGTGGAGATCGCCGCTCAACAGCCGGGACAACAGATGCCCTTGCAGCCAGACATTGTCGCTGTGCACCAGATATTCAATGACCATGCGATGACACCAGAACAGAAATCCGCTGGTCACGCAGAATTCCGACACCTCGGCGATCGCCTCGATGGCGTCGGTCAGTGATCCGCCGGAGCCGCCCAGATGCGAAGGCACGCCCAGCCTGAACCATCCTTCTTCCCCGATGGCGCGAATCACCTCATCTCCCGGAATGACGCCGTCATTCATGTCGTCGGCCCGCCTGGCGAGAAAAATGCGCAGTTTCTCGGATATGTCGAGCATCGAACCGCCTCCGCTAACGGACATTTCTGATCTTATTGAGCCCGTCGATGGGCGCGCTCACCGCGTTCCTCGCACGAACGACGGCCTCCTGATCGGGACTCGCGTACAGACACAGACACCTGCTCATGTCTTCACAGACATAGGTGCGTTCGAAACTGACCTCTGGCACCTCTGCATACAGCGGAGTCTTTTCTGCCTTCCGCCGCAAGTAGGCCTCCATGCTCAGCCCGGCCGGAAGGTTCCATTCCACCAGATAGTTGGCCGTACCTTTTCGCTGCTTGATGGTATCCAGGTCCTGCCCGACGAGTCTGACCGCCTTCAGGGATTGCACCGGCACGCCCACACTTTCAACCGCCTGTCGCACCGCAGCGGCGTCGCTGATGTTCAACACGACAATCAATCGCGCGAGGTCTTCGCTCACCTGGGCTTCGATGATGTCGCCTCCTCCAGACGCTGCGGCACGCGCAATCCCATCCAGCGCCTGGGCGATGTGCGCCTGCTCGGGACGATTCAACCTGCTTTCGATAAGAAACAACGGCATCTCGTTCCTCCTCACATCCTTGGCTGGGCTGCCCGGCACATCGCCCCAAGCAGCCGCTATTTCACGAAGCTGTTCCATTTCTCGGGCGGCGCGACCCGCGCCACCAGTTCGAAGGTGCCATCGGGCTGCGGCTTGAACACCAGAACTTCTCCCTCTCCTGTGTCTCCGAACTCTTTGCCTGCGGCGTCCTGAATATTGGGGCGGTGACTCACGATCACCCGGTTTTTCCCCGGCGGTGGAACCTCGGCAAGCAATCGTCGCAACCCCCTCGCCCGGCGTTGATTCTCACGCGGCGATACGACCAACCCTCCCTCGGACACGTCGATCGACGGGATCACGTCCCCTACGCGAAGGAGTTGCCCCGTCTCGTACGCCCGAAAGAACTTGCTCGTGAGCACCCGATCCACGGGAATTTTGAGGGTGCGCAACACATCCCCCAATGCGGCAGCCTGCTTGCGTCCCTCGTCCGACAGCTTCCGTTGCGCCTTGACGTTTTCCAGGTTGAGCGGATCCGTATCCGCCTCATCGGGATTCGTCTGGAAATGCCGGACAAAGAGCACATACCCTCCGTCCTGGAGTTTCGGGATCAAGTCCTGATCCGCGAGAGCGTCCAACCGGCCGATAGAAACGGCCGCTGTCATCAACAGCATCGCGCCATACACCCAGACCATCATTCGCTTCATCGTATGTCCTCCCTGGCCAATTCGTCGCGGCAGTCCATCATTCCGGTCTGGCGCCAGCTATGCGCTCATTCTCGGGAGCAACGTCGATTCGTAAGCTGTTCGTTCCCTCCCTCGATCGCCAGTGGGTACCCGGGCCAGTGCTTCGGATCGTCCCACAGCCAACTCAGGCGCCGACGACTGTTCAAACGGAACACGGCTCACCTCGCCCCCCTGAGCGCTTCGATACACCAATTCATCCGAATCAAGATCGTATTCAGGGCTCTCCCGACTTCCCCAGCGCTGAAGAAAATACTGATGCCAGAGCGTATAGAGTCCGTGATCCTTCAAATTGTGTTGCAACAGATATTCCGGCATCGACCGCACATCGACATCGGAGTGATAGTGTTGCAGCCAGAGGTAATCGCCGAAGACCACGAGTTTGACGAGCGGCGGATCCGAGTAAAACTTCAGACGGACAGGTTTCCCCACTGCCTTCAAACGCTTCAGCAACTCAATGCTCTGGCGTACCTCGTCTCGAAAATGGTCGATCGTATAACCGGGATGCGCAATCGCACGGATCCGTTGTTGCGCTTCCTGACTGTATGGATTCAAAAGCAGAATCCTCGCTCCCGCGCAACGGTCCAACACCGCCGCCAGATCACCCACATGATCGAACAGGGTTCCGTAGCCGCTCGATCCGATCACCATCACCGTCCGGCCTGTCCCCTGCTTGGCCTTCAACTGCGCCACGCGGTCTTGCGCATGCCGCTCGCGTGTCGGGAAAAACGAGACGAGGCCCGCGGCGATGGCCATACCCGCCAATTGCCGATCCAGCATGCGTTGACGAACTCCATTGAGGAGCACCATGAGAATCACGGCGACGCCGGCCTCCAGCACGACAAGCATCACCTTGTCGTGCTCCACGCGAGACCAATAGGACAAAAACCCCCTCGCAAGCGCCGGCAACGACAACGCGATTCCGGCACTCAACACAATCACCAGCATGTGATAGCCGATCTGACTGACACTCTGTATGGCTTGCCGAATGGCGCCTCCCGACGTCTGTATCACTTGTTCCCCTTTCTCATTCTCCGAACTTGTCTTGTTTGAATTGCGGCAGGATCGGTCCCTTCCCGATCGTGACCCGGACCACCGATCTCCTCGCACCCCGATCGGCACAGAATCGTCAAACAGGTCAACAGCAAGGATGGAACAGACCGGACAAAGACGGGCAGAGCGCGGGAGCTGGTCGTTGCGCAGCGATCCCGCGCGCCATATGCGGGGTGGCAGATGAGGGGGAAATGACGGCAGCTATCGGCATAGCGGAATTCATGTCGCCTTCTTCACGAACACTTTGTAGGCCTGCTTGTTGCGGAGGATCTCTTCCTCCATGCCCACTAGGTGGTGACCGGTCGTTTCACACCAGGCCGGCATATCCTTCTTGATTCCTTCGTCGTCCGACACGATGGCGAGCACCTGGCCTGGCGTGAGCTCCTTGATCTTTTTGGAAGTCAAAATAATGGGCATCGGACAGAAGTACCCCAGCGTATCGAGTGTCACATCGGCCTGAATCATGCGCCTCCCCCAGCGTTCCCGCTAAATGAACAGATTGACGCTGCCCTGCTTGGCTTCTGCTAAATACGTGGTCACGCCGGCAAATTGGTCGATGCCGTCGATCAACGTGTCTTTCGTGATCCCCATCAGCCCAATCGTCGTCGTGCAGGCGATAAACCGGACCCCCAACTCCAGGGCTGTCTCCATCAGCTCCGGCACGCCCGGCATACGATGCTGCTTCATCACCACCTGCATCATCCTGGTACCCACCCCCCAGAAATGAAAGCGGGAGAGGGGCAACGTATCGGCGCCACCCTTGTTGAGGAGCCCGAACATCCGGCGCAGCCAGTCAGAGGCAGAGCTCCTCGCGCCCTTCTTGCGAATCGTATTGAGCCCCCAAAACGTGAAGAACACCGTCACCTGCATCCCCATCGCCGCCGCGCCGGTGGCGATAATGAAGGCGGCCATGGCCTTGTCGAGATCGCCGCTGAGGAGCACGATCGTGACGCGATCCGGTTTGGCAGCCTTGAGGTCACCAAGCACCGTCGTCGGTTCAATCTGTGCGATCGTCATCGAATCACTTCAACCCTTAAATGTGCTGCATGTTACTCACAGGTGTTACGGTCTTTCCCCGGACAGAAGCAGAAACGATGCCAAGCCCGCTCCGCCTGAGTGGCGCCGGTTTTCCTCAGACGCCCCGAGATGGCTGCTGCTGGAGCAGCAGTGTGTGCTTGAGCGGTGCTGCTACAGCAACAGTCACAGCCTGTTCATACTAGTTGGGAGACAGCCTACAATCCCGGACCATCCGCATGTGACCGGTTGCCCACGAGTGACTCTGCGCGGTCGAAAAGAAGGGCGGCGTGGGTGATGGCATAGTCGCAGGCGGCACAGGACCAGTAAACGCCGGTCTGTACGAGACGTTCTTGACCGCAACGCGGACACTGATGCAGGTTCATCGAGATATGGGCTCTACCGGATATGGAGCGACACTGAGTGACTTCGCGCATCACCGTCACACACGGGACCGATACAAGTTCGCACCGTAGTGCTGCGCGTTGAGCTCAGCTAACAAGGTCAGACAACTTCGCAGATCCGCAAGATCGACATCCTCACAGTCTCGTCCGTAATCGGCCCCCCTCAAGACCGGAGGCTCATCGCACTGCATCGTTCACCGTCCTTTCGTCGCATCATTTCAAAAACGAACAGATCGCCCCATCTCAGCAGCCGCTCCCTCTCTTGCACCGCCCCCTGGTTTCCGCAAAGCTCACCTGCTGCGGCCCTTCTTCGCCATCCTGCTCCGGCCTTCGTTACAAGAGGGCGGCAACCTCCTGGTCCTGATGGGCTTGCAGCAATTCCGTCAACACACCCATTCCCCGCTCACTGAGGCTATGCACCAGGGGAAACCGCAAACGTCCTTCGGGATCGATGAGGAATGTTTGCGCCCGCCCCCAGGACTGGGTGGTCACTCCGCCATACAATCGCCGGAGTCGCCCGAGCGGATCACCCAGCACCGTAAAATGCACGGAGCCGATGCGGACGCATTCCTCTCGCTGCAGCGCCTGCGTCTCCAGCGAGACGACAAGGAGCGAGGCGCCGAGTTCTTCCATCAGCTGCCCCTGGCGGTCGAATAGATCGATTTCAAATCGCCCCAGGTGTGGAACGAAACTCAGCGCCACCCATTGGCCATGCAGGTGCGACGGATCAATCGAGCCCAACCCGCCGTCGACAATAGCGGGAAGACGAAACGTGAATGCCGGCTCGCCGATGCGCTTCATAGGTACCTCCATCCAGAACCGTTTGAGAACCTCACACAGCAGCCGTCTTCGGCTCCCGGCCGAACCGAGCCTCCTCGAGTGTCATCATGATTCGCGCCGCGGACACACCTTGCCGGCTTGGAATACCGATGCCTTGCAGCACAAGGCGTCGGGACGACCAGGACACCAGGCTGATGATCTGGATACGTCGCCAGTCTTCCGCGTCGGTCCTCGCCCGGATGATGCACACGAGGTCTTCGAAGAGGTCGACCAGCACGCCGGGCAGCCGTTGCCACACCCGACCATTCTCCCGATCTTCCTGGCCCGCCTGGCCGCACAGTTGCAACCACCTGGCCGCATCGCGATTCACGCTGAGCAGTTCCCCTGAGACGGAACATTCCAGTCGGCCGGTGCCATCCGGAAGATCGGCGCAATTCCAGGTCTGAGCCTGTGGAGCCTGCGTTTTCTCTTCACGTTCTACATTGGGCTTCATGACAGGTGACACCTCCTCGGCGATCGTTGTCCGGCAGGATCACGTCTTCATCCCTGACGTGCGGTCATACGGCACGAGCGAACGCCGGTTCCCGCGGTGGCCTGACCGATGTCTCTTCGGCACGAATCACCGATCCGTCATCCACTGTTTGCACGGAGATCAGATAGTCACCTCCCTGTGGTGGAGAGATGACAATCCGTCCGGCACGACTCAAGCGGTCCACGGCAAACAACAATCGCGCCTCTTCACATTTCGGGAAGAGACTGTTGAGGAAATCCAGCGTCAGCGTCCCACGCCGACACAGAGTTTCGACGATCCATTCATCGATCGATGCATGATCTAACGATCTGTCGATGCCTGCGAGGACTTGGCTGTTCATATCAACCTCGTGACTGCGTGGAGGTGAAGATGCTGCAAACACCTGTGCGAGCGGAACGGGCCGGAGAAACCGGATGCCGCGTTTCTCCGGCACCCCGCTCCTACACCTTTGCGAGCGAGACTTCCGTCGATTTGACCAAGGCCAGCACTTCCGAACCAATCCTCAACTTGAGATCCGAGATGGAGCGGCTCGTAATGACAGACGTCACGATCCCGGCCGGAGTTTCCACATCTACCTCGGACACCACAGGACCAGGCACGATCTCCTTGATGGTGCCTTTGAACTGATTGCGTGAGTTGACGGCTTGAATGGACATACTGCCTCCTTGTGTTCAGTGGGAGATCACCTCTCGGCGTTCCCGGTGATGTATAAGTACTCCGCTCGACGATGGCCCTGAACTTTGCAGAAAGCATGCCGTTCGAATGGCGGGCCCTTTCGATACGCGCTGGATGAAATCTGCGGGTGACGCAGCAGCCTCTGCTGGAAGAGTGTTGGCGGAACAGCAGTCCCTGACATCAGGCCGCGCGTCCTGACCGGATTACACCGGCGCGAGCCTGTCGTCGTAGACCATTGATCCTGAGAGACTGTGTCTCTCGACTGACAGAAGCGGTCCCGGTATGGTACGGTGACCGTTCACCACGAGGCCTGCATGCGCTGGCTCCACGACCGTTCGATCGGACAGAAGTTTTTCCTCTCCTTCGGAGTCATCCTCAGCCTCCTGGCGTTGAGTCTCACGGCGCTCCTCGTCTATCTGAGCCGCATCAACAGCTACGTCGATCGCCACAAACGCATCACCGTCCCGGCCATCGTCACCGCAGCCACCATGCAACGGTCGGCCTATGAGATGAATCTCAGCCTGCACATCTTCCTCGAACAGGTAACGAAGACCGGTGCGGACGACACCCTCGCGCGTTTGACCAGGCACACTGATGAGATCCGTCAGTCGCTGCAGCTCTATCGCTCCACCCATGCGGCACGCACCCATCCGATTCTGTTGGGTATGCTGAATCAACACCAGCGTCTGGATCTGGCCGACCAGGAAGACCAGGCCGTTGCCGAGATCGATCACGCGTTACAAGAATTGAACGGCTTGTGGAGCGCGGTCCTCGCGCAACCGCAGGCCCCCGGAACGCCTCACTCTCCGACCACCAAAGCCGATGCCCTCATTGCGACACTCACCCACAACCTCGATCAACTGGTCGCCGCCCACCGCGACATCGATGTAGAAATGAAAGTAGAGGGAGACCTTCTTCTGCAGCAGGCGCGCCTGGTTGCGCTGGGACTGGTCGCCGTCCTCGGCCTGGTGATCGCGGTGATCTACCTCTCCGTGAATCGCCAGATCGCCAAACCGCTCCAGCGACTATCGGTGACGGCAGACCGCGTGGCCCATCATGATCTGACCGCGCAATTTGAGTCGTGGCCAGGCCGTGATGAAGTCGGCACATTGGCCGCATCGCTCTCCTCCATGGTTACGAGCCTGCGCGAACAAACGGCCGCCACCGCCAGGAAGACGAAGGAACTGGAGGCCTTTACCTATTCCGTGGCGCACGACCTCAAAGGCCCCCTGCGGGAGATCGAAGGGTTCTCCTCGTTGCTCGAAAAACGGTTTCTCGAAGGCGGTGATGCCGAAACCCGCCACCACATCGATGTCATCCGCCGGTCTTCGCTGCGCCTCACCCACATGATCGATGCGCTGCTGAAGTACTCGCGCTTGGAGCAACAGGACCTACCTCGTCAGCGCTTCAACGTCCTGGAGATGATCACGACCCTCATCACCGACCGGTTCAGCGGCCTGCAGGGTCCGAAACCGAAAATTCAGGTCGCCCTGCCGTTCGCGGATCTGTACGGCGAGCCGGTGAGTATCCGTCAGGCCATCGCCAACCTGCTCGACAATGCGGCGAAGTTCTCCCGACACACTGCGGCCCCCGCCATCACCATCGGCGGCACCAGGACCAATACCGAACGCATCCTGTGGGTGCAGGACAACGGCATCGGTTTTGATGCGGCGCAAAGCGACAAGATCTTCGGCCTCTTTGAGCGGTTGCACAGTCCGCAAGACTATGAAGGCACGGGAGTCGGGCTGGCGATCGTCAAGCTCGTGATGGACAAACATGATGGACGTGTGTGGGCCGAATCCACGCCAGGCGCGGGCAGCAAGTTCTCCCTCGCGTTTCCAGAACGAGCCGAAATTATCGTGGATCGGACAGCACCATCCTCTCCCCTGCCATCGGCCTGACATCATGAACACAGAACGCATCCGCACCCTGATCATCGATGACGAAGAATTTGTCCGATTGGTCGTAGAGCAGGCCCTCCGCGAGGAAGGATGCGACACCCGGACGGCCAGTGGCGGGCAGAACGGCCTCGATCTACTGCGCACCGGCGACTTCGACTGTGTCATCACCGATCTGCGAATGCCCGGCGTCGACGGTCGTGCCGTGCTGCGCTGGGTCAAGGACCATCAACCGGACGTCGATGTGATCGTGTTGACCGGCCACGGTGACGTCAAGGACGCCGTGGCGGCCATCAAGGACGGGGCCTGGGATTTCCTGATCAAAGACACACCCTTTGACGGCGCAGCCGTGAAGGCGGCCCTGGCCAAACTGCGCACCGTGCGGGAACTCCGCCGTGAAAATCTGGCGGCGCGGCATGGGGGCTATCGCCAGGAGGCCGTGGTCAAGGGAATCAGCCAGGCCTGGCAGACGCTGGAGACGCAGATCGCTCAGGTGGCGCCCTCGCAAGCCCCGGTGTTGATTCAAGGCGAAACCGGTTCCGGAAAGGAAGTGGTCGCGCGCCTGCTGCACGCGCAGAGCCGTCGGGCCAGCGGCCCTTGTATTGCGATCAATTGCGGAGCAGTCAGCCGGGAATTATTGGAGAGCGAACTATTCGGCTACGAGAAAGGCGCCTTCACCGGAGCCACCACGGCCAAGCCAGGCCTCATCGCCGCAGCCGAAGGCGGGTCGTTGTTTCTGGATGAAGTTGGCGAAATGCCGGGGCCCATGCAGGTGAGTCTGCTGCGCTTTCTCGACCGGAACGAATACCGTCCCGTCGGCAGCACCCGCACGCTTCGGGCTGATGTCCGGATCATCTGCGCGACGAATCGCGACCTTCAGGAACTGGTCTTCCAGGGTCGGTTTCGCGATGACCTGCTCTATCGCATCAATACCGTCACGTTACGAGTCCCGCCGCTGCGGGAACGGTCGGAGGATATCCCCGGACTGGTCGGTCACATTCTGCAGACGCTACGCATCCCCGGCACGACGACGCGAACACCCACTCCGGAGGGCCTGGCGCACCTGACATCCTACCGCTGGCCGGGCAACGTACGGGAGCTGCGCAACGTGATCGAGCGCATCGTGCTCATGAGTCCGAAAACCGGCCCCATCACCCGCGAAGAGATTCTACATGTCCTCCCACAGGCATCCCCGGCCGCCGGACCGCAAGACCAGACACAGCTGCCACTCGAGGAAATCGAACGCCTGCACATCGAGCGCGTGCTCCAGGCCAGCGGTGGCAACAAAACCAAGGCCGCTCAGACCCTTCAGATCGACTACAAGACTCTGCTGACCAAGCTGAAGAAATATGAAGCGGGCCATTGATCGCGATACCATCTGCAACTGCCATTTTCCCCACATCGACAGCGCACCCCGAAGTAACGGACAATAGGCCCCGCATGCACTCTCGACACTCGAACCCGGTCTGGAAGGAGCGACGAGTATGACAGAGCCTGGATCATCGGGCGAACAGCAGGCACAGGCACGATTCGGGACAGCAGCGCGCGCGGCGGCGTTCTATGAGCATCAGATGTTGGCGTCCCTGAATCAGCCCATGCAGCAGTTCATCGCACGCATGGAGATGGTATACATCGCCACGTCCGACGCCAAAGGGAATTGCGACTGTTCATTCCGCGCCGGCCTGCCGGGATTTGTACAGGTGCTGGATGAGAAGACGCTGGCCTATCCGGAATATCGTGGCAATGGGGTGCTGGCCAGTGTGGGCAATCTGTTGGAGAATCCGCACATCGGCATGATCTTTCTCGACTACTACCAGACGACCGTGGGACTCCACGTGAACGGGCGGGCTCACGTGCTCGACCAGGAGGAGGCAGCCGCCCTCCCGAATCGTTCTCACGCCATGACCGAAAGCGCCCACAGCATGGGTGGTCGCCAGCCGAAGGCCTGGATTGTCATCAGCGTGGAAGAAGCCTACATCCATTGCTCTAAACACGTGCCGCTGCTACAGCGACTCGACAAGCAGATTGCTTGGGGCACCGATGATGAACGGCTCAAAGGCGGGAACTTCTTCAAGGTCAAACCCTAGGCGTTCTGCCGCGACGCCGCCTCGGATTCAGGCACAGCTACCCGTCATTTTTTCTGCTGCGCCCGGGCCATGGCCAACGCAAACGCGCTGATGGGCTGGGACTCACGGGACGCAGGCCGCGCGCCTTCGGCCGGGCGGCGGTCTCTAGCCTCACGCGGGGCTCCTGCACGAGAGTCAGGCTGTGAGGCCGGCGCCGCCGCATCCTCCATACGCATGGTCAGTGAAATCCGCTGTCGTGGCACATCGACGGACAGCACCTTCACCTTCACGATCTGGCCCGGTTTCACCACCTCATGCGGATCCTTGACGAACTTATTGGCCAGGGCGGACACGTGGACGAGACCGTCCTGATGCACACCGATATCGACGAACGCTCCGAATGCCGCGACATTGGTCACCACGCCTTCTAGCACCATCCCGGGCTGCAAATCGGCGAGTGACTCCACGCCATCGCGAAACGTTGCCGTCTTGAATTCAGGACGCGGGTCACGGCCCGGCTTTTCCAATTCCGAGAGGATATCCCGCACCGTCGGAAGACCGAAGGTCTCGTTGGTGAACTCCGCCGGGGAGAGGTCCTTCAGGACGGCGGGCTTTCCCATGACCTCGGCGATGCCCTTGTTCAGCCGCGCCAGCATCCGCTCGACAACCGGGTAGGCTTCCGGGTGCACAGCCGAACGGTCCAACGGATTGTCCCCATTGTTGATCCGCAAAAATCCCGCCGCCTGTTCGAACGTCTTCTCGCCCAGACGCGGCACCTTGCGAATCATCACGCGATTCGGAAACGGACCATGCGCATCCCGATACTCGACAATATTTTGAGCCAGCACCCGATTCAAACCGGAGACGCGGGCCAGCAATGGTGCCGAGGCCGTGTTCACATCCACTCCCACCGCGTTCACGCAATCTTCGACGGTCGCATCCAGTGATCGGGCCAGGGCCCGCTGATTCACATCGTGCTGATACTGCCCCACTCCGATAGATTTGGGATCGATTTTGACCAACTCCGCCAGGGGGTCCTGCAGACGCCGGGCGATCGACACCGCCCCGCGCAGGCTCACATCGAGCGTTGGAAACTCCGCGGCGGCAAAGGCCGACGCGGAATAGACGGAGGCCCCCGCTTCGCTCACTACAATCTTCACCACCTTCTGCTCCGGCTTCCGTTCCGACACCAGCTTGATGACCTCGACGGCAAGTTTGTCCGTCTCACGGCTGGCCGTGCCGTTGCCGATCGAAATCAATTCGACGCCATGCCGGATCACCAGCTCCACGATGGTTGCGAGCGCTCCCTGCCAATCATTGCGAGGTTGATGCGGATAAATCGTGGTCGTCTCCAGCAATTTTCCGGTCGCGTCCACGACCGCCACCTTGCAACCGGTGCGGATACCGGGATCGAGGCCGAGCACGGCTTTCGGACCGGCCGGCGCCGCCAGCAAGAGCTCGTGGAGATTGCGTCCGAAAATCTTGATCGCTTCCGCCTCCGCCGCCTCGCGCACCTGGAGGAGCAACTCCGTGCTGAGATGCAGATGCACCTTGACCCGCCAGGCCCAGTAGCAGACATCATTCAACCATTTGTCGGCGCGCCGGCCGCGGTTTTCGATGCCGAAATGACCGGCGATCAGGGCCGCACAGGGATGCGGCACCTGGGCATCGAGCGCTTCTCCGAGACCGAGATCCAGTTTGAGCACGCCCAATGTACGGCCTCGGAACATGGCCAGGGCGCGATGGGAAGGAATCGTGCGGATGGTTTCCGAATAGGCGTAGTAGTCGCGAAACTTCTCTTCTTCCGCCGTTTCTTTGCCGGGCATGACCGTGGAGGTGACGATACCTTCGTTCCACAACTTCGCGCGCAGCGTCGCGAGCAAGTCGGCCGTTTCGGCAAATCGTTCCACCAGAATATCGCGGGCCCCTTCCAATGCGCTCTTCGCATCGGGCACGTTGATGGCCTCGACACCCTCGGCGGCCGCTACCACCTTCACGTATTTCACGGCTTCCTGCTCGGGATCCAGCGTGGGATCGGCGAGCAGCGCATTGGCCAGCGGCTCCAACCCTGCCTCACGCGCGATTTGCGCCTTGGTGCGGCGTTTGGGCTTGAACGGCAGATAGATGTCTTCCACCACTTGTTTCGTCGCTGCCTGTTCGATTGCGCGACGCAGCTCATCGGTCAGTTTTCCCTGCTCTTCGATCGACGCCAGGATCGTCTGCCGCCGTTCTTCCAATTCACGCAGATACAGGAGCCGCTCTTCCAACGTGCGCAGATGCGTGTCGTCCAAATTGTTGGTGGCCTCTTTGCGATAGCGCGCGATGAAGGGCACCGTCGCCCCGCCGTCCAACAGGGTCACTGCCGCCGCCACTTGCGGAGACGTCACGCTCAATTCCTTGGCGAGGAGATCGACAATACGTTGTTGTGCTGCAGCTGAAATGGCCGGCGTCGTCAATGCAGTCATGGGTGGCTATCAAGCTTTCCGAAAGCAAGGCGTGACCGATTGTGATGCAACCGGTCTCAGAGGCTTTCTTGTCAGGTGAAGTCAATCAACTCGGGCGGCGCGGTCTCGATACCCCGTTGCGATGGCTGACCGGGAATCTAGCAGAAGAATCGCGGAAGTTCCAGGCCGGATACAGGACATTGACTCCTTACTTCGAAAGCCCACGATTGCTGCGATTCCGCGGTGAGCGCCGACATCGCCTTCGGGACATGTTATAGTCCGGTTCGCCAACGGACTGCCGGCTCACCAGCGCGACCACTCACGCCCGAAGGCTCATGCATGCCGAAAGCTTTGGATCATCCGCAGGCTCCCCTCCCGTTGGCCGTCGCCGCAATGGGTGTCGTGTATGGCGACATCGGCACCAGCCCACTCTATGCCCTGCGCGAGTGTTTTCACGAATCGCACGGACTCCCGGTCACACCCGACAACGTGCTGGGCATCTTATCCATGATCGTCTGGTCGCTCGTGCTGGTCGTGACCGTGAAATATCTGCTGTTCGTGATGAAAGCGGACAACGACGGGGAAGGAGGCATGCTGGCGCTGATGGCGCTCAGCCAGCGGTCCCATCCTGTCAATTTACGCAAAGGGCTGAGCCTGGTTGTTTCACTGGGATTGATCGGCGTCGCGTTTCTCTACAGCGATGGCATTATCACGCCGGCGATTTCCGTACTCAGCGCCGTCGAGGGGCTCACGCTGGCCACGGATGTATTCACTCCGTATGTCCTGCCGATTACCGTTGCGCTGGTCGCCGTCCTCTTTACCATTCAGCGCCGCGGTTCCGGAACCATCGGCAGTATCTTCGGGCCCATCATGCTGGTCTGGTTCGCCACACTGGCGCTGCTGGGCCTCCATAGCTTGATCCCAACTCCCGCCGTGCTGCTCGCCGCCAATCCATGGTATGCCGTCGGGTTTCTCATTCACCATGCGGGCATCGGTTTCCTCGTATTGGGCAGTGTGTTTTTGGTTCTCACGGGCGCCGAGGCCCTGTATGCAGACATGGGGCATTTCGGGCGGCGGCCGATACAGCTTGGCTGGTTCGCCGTGGCGCTGCCGGCGTTGCTGCTTCAATACTTCGGCCAAGGTGCGCTGCTCATACGAAACCCGGCGGCACTCGCCAACCCCTTTTATCATCTAGCCCCGAATTGGATGCTCTATCCGCTGATCGCGCTGGCGACCGTGGCCACCATCATTGCGTCCCAAGCCATGTTGTCCGGTGCGTTTTCCCTCACCTTGCAGGCCGTGCAACTGGGCTATCTTCCGCCGCTGCGAATCACGCACACCTCCGCGGAGCAGCATGGTCAAATCTATTTCGCCCTCCTGAACTGGCTGATGTTTATCGGCACCGTCGGGCTGATTCTCTCGTTTGGCTCGTCAACCAACTTGGCCGCTGCCTATGGCATCGCCGTCTCCGGCTCCATGATCATCACAACGCTCCTCATGTACCGGGTTGCACGCAGCCATTGGCAATGGAGTGCGCCGCCGGCGGTCATGGCAGTGGGAGTATTTCTGTTCATCGATCTCGCCTTTTTTCTGGCAAATGCGCAGAAGATTCCGCATGGCGGATGGTTCCCGCTGCTCCTGGGCGCGGCGATTTTTACCGTGATGAGCACCTGGGCGCGAGGGCGAGCGATCGTGGCCGACCACCTACGAGTGCAATTTCCCCCGCTGCATCAGTTCGTGCATGAGGTGTTACCGACCGTGCAATGCCGGACAGCAGGGCATGCCGTATTCTTGTCACAACATCCGGACATCACACCGCCGGCCCTGCTGCAAAATGTCCGTCATAACAAATCACTTCACGAACACGTCTATCTGCTGACCGTTCGCACGGAACACGTGCCGTTTATTCCCGCCAGTGCTCCCTTGGAGATCACCCTCGTCCGGGAAAATCTCTTTCAAGTGATCGCCCGTTGCGGTTTCATGGAAACCCCGGATATTCCGCGCGTCCTGACGCAGCTTGCCGCGCATGGCCATGTGCTGCCGATGCAGGACACTACCTTCTTTCTGAGCAGGATTACGTTTTTAGCGACCCCCAAACCGGGCATGGCCATCTGGCGGGAAAAACTGTTTGTGGTGCTATCGAGAAATACGCAGCGCGCCAGTTCTTATTTCCATCTGCCGTCAGAGCAGGTGGTGGAAATCGGACTGGTGCTGGAGATTTGAGAGTCAGAGGAAGGCCTCTGCCAGTTCTTACGACTGGCACACATCGACTCGCTCTCTCCTCCATTTGTTTAGTCGAAAAGGTCTGTGTATCTTTTTTGATAACACTCATACACTTTTACAATACACATCTGAATCGTAACTTTCGTGCGTGGAAATACGTGTATTCGTATCTTATAGCAAAATAAGCGAAGCCTCCCACAAATTTTTCCGGCATCACATTTGCTTCCTCGCCTAATGAGGACACCAGGATTGCGCTTTGTCACCTTAATGTGTAGACAGTTCCAAAAGAGTGTGATGCGCCCTTATTACCTCCGTATTAGGCAAGCCTTATTTACTGGCTCTCGGGCCAGTCAAGAGTTGGGCTGACCTTCGGAGATGCCATGAAACCTCATGCCTTTGTCGCCATGCCGTTCGGCATGAAGCGAGACAACCAAGGCCACGAGATCGATTTTAATCGTGTCTATGACGAGCTAATCAAGCCCGCTCTCGAAACGACCGGTTTGGAGGTATTTCGAGCGGACCAAGAACTACGTGGCGGTGACATTCGCACCGACATGTTTCAGACACTCCTTCTAGCCGATTTGGTGTTAGCAGACCTTACGCTGGACAATCCCAATGTGTGGTACGAATTAGGCGTCCGCCATGCGCTGCGCGCCCGCGGCGTCGTCCTGATCTCTGGGGGCCGAGTGCCGACCGCCTTCGACCTCTATACAGATCGCAAGCTCCGCTACAGCATCGCACACAGTGGCCCGGATCCGTTCACCCTGGAGCGGGATAAGAGGACCCTAGCCGAGATGGTCCAAACAACGATGGAATCCTGGCATGACCGTAAAGTGAGCCCGGTCTATCAGCTGATGCCAAACCTTCAGGAACCGGACTGGAAGTCGCTCCACATCGGTGACGTGCGCGAATTTTTGGAACAGCACGACACGTGGGATAGTCGCATTCAATTGGCACGAAAAGCAGGCCGCATTGGTGACGTCCTGGTGCTGGCCAATGAGGCGCCTGTTACGGCGTTTCGTGCCGAAGCCTGGATAAAGGCCGGCGAAGCATTACGCAAAGCCGAGCGGTTTAGATTTGCGCTGGAACAGCTCGAACATGGGCTGGCGATCGACCCGCACAATCTCAAGGGCCTGCGCGAGAAAGGCGTGTGCTTACAACGGTTGGCTTTAGCTGGTCAGCCAAGGCATTCGCTGGACCGAGCACGCGCTCATTACCGAAAGGTCCTGGAAGTCTACCCCCAGGACCCGGAAACCCGGGCATTGCTAGGCCGTGTGGATAAGGATGCCTGGATCGCTGCCTGGCGTCGGCTCGGCAAGACAACGGACGAATTGCGCGAGGAGGCCGCGGAGGAAGGCGCATTACTGCGCGCGGCGATCGACGGCTACGCTACCGCCCACCGCCGCAATCCCGCTCATTATTATTCCGGCATCAATGCTCTCACCTTGATGCATCTCCATCGTCATCTCATCGACGACCCACGCTACGATCACGACATGGCCATCATGGCCGGTGCCGTGCGCTTTGCAGCCGAATGTGAGCGCGAGGAACAGCAGATTTTCTGGTCTAAACTGACGCTCGGAGACCTGGAAGTGTTGATCGGCACGCCGGACACGATCAAGTCTACCTACAGGGAAGCCATCGCAAAAAATGACAAGGATTGGTTCGCATTCAATTCCAGCATTGCTCAACTGCAGCTACCGAAGGATCTCAGCTTTCGACCAGATCACGTCGCGGTCGCCATCGCCACCTTCGACCGCGCATTACAAACGCTTAGACGGCCTAAGGACCATTGGCAGCCACGCCAGGTATTCTTCTTCAGCGGGCACAGGATTGACGAGCCAGATCGTCAGACCAAGCGTTTTCCAGCGGAGAAAAAGGAGGTCGCGGGGAAGAAGATTGCCGAAGCATTGGATCAATTTGGCGCGGGACCGGAAAATCTCGCCATGGTACAAGGCCCCAGCGGCGGGAATTTAGTATTTCTTGAAGCCTGCCGTCAGCGCAACGTGCACCTGCAACTCCTACTGCCGCTGCCGGAGCCGGAGTTCATCGATTGCTCGATTCCTCTCTCTGCCAATGGTGACCAGTGCCGCGAGCGGTTCTATCGCCTCAAGACTGGTCTCGAAGGTTCCCCGCGCATCATGCCTGACGAACTCGGTCCCCTACCGAAAGGCGCGAATCCATTCGAACGCTGCAATCTGTGGTTGCTCTACACCGCTCTGTCCTACGGCATCAACCAGGTGCGATTTCTCTGCCTCTGGGACGGCGGCGACGACGAACCGGGCGGCACCGCCCACATGTACGAGGAAGTCAAACGCAGGACGGGACAGGTGACGTGGATCAACACGACGATATTGTAAGAGGATCGAACCGAGGGACAAATGAACGAGGCAGGATGGAAGAGATTGATGGACAAGATCCGGGAAAACAATGTCGTCCCTATCGTTGGAACGCGGCTATTGGTCGGAGCCGACGCGAAAACATCACTACAGGCACAAGTTGCCGCGCAACTGATGAAAGACCACGGCGGGGCAATAGAAGAGATCGCTTTGCCGCCATTCCGAGAAATACACGAAGTAGTCTCGCAGTTAAAGGGGAAGGTCGATCTATTAGACCTTTGCGATGATATACGTAGGGCTATTCGTGAGGTGGTCAATGCCAGAGACTTTACGATGCCAGAACCCATCAAGCAGTTGGCAGCGATCGCTGATTTTCGCCTTTTCGTAACATTAACTCCGGACGATCTGCTCGCCCGTAGCCTGGCTCAACGTTGCATCGTAAACGAGAGCATTCATGCGCTCCAGCAGGATACGAGTGACCTTCCCGGTGACTGGGAAAAGAGAACTGGGGAGGTGAACATACTGTACCTGTTTGGGAAAGCACATGCTAAGTCGTTTGCGATTCACGATGAGGACGTTCTGGAATATGCTCATAAAATGATCACAGATGGTGACAAGACGCTGAGAATCTTCCTTAGGGAGCTTCGAAGTCGCAGTCTACTGCTGATCGGGTGTAGTTTCCCAGAGTGGTTAAGTCGCTTCTTCCTCCGGGCCACCAACGACAAACGGCTTGCCGACAAATATAGGCGCTCATGGTTGATCGAACAGTTGCAGCCGGAAGAAAGCTTCACATGCTTTCTCAACAGCTACGGGGGAGGAACCGAGGTTCTCTCCGATCTCTCACCAGTTGAATTCGTCGCCGAATTACACAAACGTTGGATGGACGAGCATGGAGCGGGCGATCAGGAGCATGATCGCCCAACAGAGGAGTCAATTCCACGTGGAACGTTGTTTTTCATTAGCTATTCTCGCCACACAGACCGGCCTCAAGCCGAAACACTGTATCAATCACTACGGGACCTTGGCGTCACTGAAAACGAGGTATGGTTCGACCGCCGCAGCATCGAACCGGGGCAAGACTTTCGACGCAGGATATTCGAGGGCATAGACAGATGCCAATATTTCTTGCCGCTGCTTTCGAAATCTTGCGATAGCCGGAAGGAAGCCTTTGTGTTCAAAGAGTGGGAACAGGCGGATGATCGCCTTCCAATGAATCGCGAATTTCTCTTCCCAATTATCGTTGATAACGATTTTGACCCGAAGCTTTATACCGCACCACTTATTCCGAGATGGAGAGACAAAAGAACTATCGACTTCGCCCACGCACCACAAGGCGTACCAGACAAGCGTCTTATGGCGACGCTAAAAAAACTGCTACGCGAGTTTCGAGTTGGGAGTAGGCCATCGTGACTGTATTCTCCGAAAATTCAACCACCCTGAATGCCAACAATCCATGGCCTGGGTTGGCGGCGTACGATGAGGCTTCGGCCACATTCTTCTTCGGCCGGCAGGAAGAAGCAGATGAACTGTTTCGATTCATTCGGTCGGCTCCCCTGACAGTCGTATACGGAAAGTCTGGATTGGGCAAAACATCCCTCCTGCAGGCTGGGCTCTACCCGAAGCTGCGCGCGCAACACTATTTGCCGATTCATATACGTCTGGAATATTCCGATGTTGTGAAGGACCCGCCCTTCCGACAAGTTATGCGACGATTTATGGAAGAATTGGACAAAGAGCGGGCGGAGTATCCCGAGCCTCGCAATGCGACCACCTTATGGGAATATCTGCATCGCAAGGATCTACAGATTTGGAGTCGCGACAACTTTCCACTCACTCCCGTCCTGGTATTCGACCAGTTTGAAGAACTGTTTACACTTAGACAAAACGATGTCGAGCTAATCACGAATGTGATGTCTAGCTTTGCCGACCTCATAGAGAACCGCTTCCCGCCAGAGATCACCAATGAAAGCCCGGGGACCGTGCGAGCATCTTTGGACCTGTTATCCCAGCGCTATCGCATTGTCTTGTCGTTTCGTGAGGATTTCCTTCCCGAGGTGCAAGCGTGGGAACAGAAGATCCCCTCATTACTCAAAAACTACTTGCGACTTAATCCCATGTCGCGGCAGCGAGCCATTGATGTGATCCTGCGAGCCGGAAAGGATGTACTCGACGAGAATGTTGCATCATCCATCCTTGATCTGGTCGGCAAGCGGGAGGTTGCATCCAATGCAGCCCAAATGTCCGAGATGGTCATTGAACCGGTACTATTAAGCCTCTGTTGCTCTAGGCTCAACGCTCGACGGAACGGTGCGAAGATCGACCAGGCACTGGTGAAGGAAATCGGACAGGATATTTTGGACGATTTCTATCAGGAAGCACTCGATGACGATACGCTGAAGGGCCCACCTGATGCGGCACAGTTCATCGAGGACAACCTGATCCAAGGCGATCACTTTCGCGGGAATTACCCAAAGGAGGACGCGCTCAACAAGAATCTACTCACCCAGAAGCAATTGGCGGCACTGACCGACAAGCATCGCCTGCTGCGGATCGTACCTCATACTGACACCGCGCGCGTGGAGTTGATCCATGATCGCCTCGTGCCCGTGGTACGAAAGGCCAGAGAAGAGCGAAAAATCAAGCAGCACCAGGAGGAACAGGAGTGGTTGGCTAAGCTGGCCCAGGCAGAGCGTGATAGGGAACGAGCCAGGAGCGAGGAATTGCAAGCCGAACGGGACACGGCTCGCCGTAGCCTCAAGGTGGCCAACCTCATGCGCAACATCGCCGCCGCAGCCGTCATCATAACCGTGATCTTAGCCGGGTGGGGCATAAAACAACAGGTGAAGACAACAACCGAGGCACAAAAACGGGCAGAAATTGAGGCCAATACAGCAGTGGCCCTTGTCACATCTCGCCTCGCGGAAGGAAGGCTGGCACTAGGACCAGGTCTGGAGCCGTTGGAGCAAATGATGTATCGGGGGCTTGCTGCCTACCGCTTGACTCAGGGTGATCGCAAATTGTCGCAGGCTCGAGCCGCAAGTCTGACCGCGCTTCATTCGGTCATGGAAAGCACCCCACATCTACGTAAGGCCGTCACAATTCAGGGGTTGGTGCCGACTCCTGCACTCGCATATAGTCCCGATGGCAAAACACTCGCCGTCGGCGGGGAGGACGGTACTATCCGACTCCTCGAGACTATAACCTACCGTGAAATAGGCAAGCTGGTGTGTGAACTATCGACGGCTGAATCCGTATGGGCCCTGGCCTATAACAGGGGGGGCACGCGCTTAGTAGCAGGGTATTCCACCAATACCGACCAAGCCGCGGGGACCGGGTTGATCTGTGTGTTTAATGTGCAGCAGCGTAAACAGATACATCGGTTCGAAAAGAAGGGAGCGGGCGATGTCTATAGCGTGGCCTATAGCGGACCACCAGAGGGAGAGTTCATCGTCTCTGGAGGAAGCGACAAGATGGTGCGACAGTGGGATCTCAACAGCGGAACTATGAGTGAATTTCCTCACGAAGCTCAGGTGAGTTCAGTGACAGTCAGCCCTGACAATCGTTTGGTGGTTTCCGGTGGTGATGAGGGCATCATCAGAATATGGAACCGTGACAAGCCAAAGATGAAGCCCGTTGAATTGACGGGGCATGGGGCCACGGTGCAGCAAGTGGTATTTTCACCGACGGACCCAAATCTCCTAATTTCAGCCGGGGATGACGGACTCATCATCGCCTGGAATATCAAGGAACGTTGTCGCACACAGCAGAGCAAGCAACAACTAGTCAGGATTTACAATTTTGCGTTGAGTCGGGATGGGCTAATCGCAGCCGCAAGCGCCGATGGGTATGTCCGGGTGTTTCGTCTCTTAGAAAATGCGCCGCCTTGCAGCAACACGGCCATTAAAAGAAAGGCGGCCACAGCTCCCAGCAGCCCAGAATTCCCGCAGATTCAAGATGGCGAGCTTGTCGGGCACGGCGGGATCGCTATGGGAATAGCCTTTAACCCGGAAGGAACTCGTCTGGCATCAACAGGGCAAGATAGTTCAATTCGCATTTGGGGGCAAAAAACTCCCGGATTCTCCCTAGCACAGTTGCAGCTGTCCTCCGATGCGCAACAAGCTGTTCCAGCACCAGGGAATGTGAGCGCCGTCGCGATTAGCCCGAATGGCCAATCCGTTGTCGCTGGAGATGAAAACGGAACCATATATCTCTGGAGGTCATTTCATCAGCCTGATTTTGAGCCTATCTCCTTATCCCCAGATCAGCAATGGCACGCGCATGACCAGGCCATTCGTAGCCTGGCGCTCTTACACATTGGCAACCATACGGTTATTTTCTCCGGAGGCGACGATGGCCTGCTTAAGCGATGGGACGCAGCCGCTGGCCAAAGCACTGGCCCGGACATGGAAGATCAGGCCAAGCCTATTCAATCAATTGCCGTATCGCCCAATAATCAATTGGTAGCTGCAGGGAGCAGGGATGGAACAATCCGTCTTTGGGATATAGCGACGGGGAGGAACATTCGACGGTATGAGAAGCCCCTCAATGGGCAGGAGGGTTATGAACTCCATACCCTCAGTTTCACCGCCGACGGCAAGTACCTGGCTATAGGAGACAGTTACCCAGGCGTGCGTATACTTGATCTCGCCAAGCCGGAGAATAAACGCATACTCCAAGGACACATGGACTCAATCCACGCACTCGCTCGGGGAAACAAAAGATGGCTACTTTCTGCGGGAGCAGATGGCCGTATCTTGGAGTGGGATCCAAAAATCCTTGATCAACCAGCCGTCGAGGGCCTACGGAAGCATGATGAATTCATGTCTCGACTGGGCGTTCGTGACTCTACACCGCTCACATCGATTGACACGAGCGGAGATGGGAAGCTGATCTTGGCCGGGGGGCGCAGAGGGCGTCTCGAACTGTGGGATGGAGACGAACACGTACAAATCTCCACACATTTCTCCGGCCATCAGACCAACGACATTCAGGCAGTAGCGCTGGCGCTCGATGGAACGTTCTTCGTGACTGCTGATGCATCAACCATTCTCATCTGGCCTGGACCTGATCAATGGGCGGACATCATCTGCTCCAAGTTGGATAGGAATATGAGCGACGATCAGTGGCAAGAATGGGTGTCAAAAACAATACCTCCAGAAAGGCAATGCCGTGGCCTGCCATGGCCTCTTGCGCCAAAACAGACGCCTGGCGATGCGAGAGCGATCGAAACACCCTAAGCTGAGGACTTAATTCAAAATCCTAGATAGCATCCTGAGTAAATACTATGCGTGCGCAGGTACAAGCACTCATTGAATCCTCCGCCCCCAAGAAAATTCTTGCCTGCGACGGCGGTGGAGATTCTGGCGAAATTGGAAGCCGATCTCCACGCGCGGCTCGGCACGCCTGACCTGATCCTTGGAGATTGGTTTGACTTCGTCTGCGGGACCAGCACGGGAGCCATCATCGCTGCCTGCATTTCCGCCGGCATGTCCATGGACAGGATCCGTGCGTTTTACGTCGAAAGCGGCGAACAGATGTTCGACAAAACCTCCGTCTTTAAGCGGCTGCGTTATAGCTACAACGATGAGCCGCTCGCTGCGAAACTACGCGCCGAACTCAACCACGCACTGGGCTATTCCGACGGTGCGCCCCCTGCCACACTCGGCGATACCGGCCTGCGCACCTTATTGATGATGGTACTGCGCAACCACAGCACCGATTCACCCTGGCCGGTGTGGAACAATCCAGAGGCCAAGTATAACCAGCCAAACCGGAAAGACTGCAATCTCAACTTGCCCCTCTGGCAGCTGATACGCGCCAGCACCGCTGCGCCGACCTTCTTCCCCCCCGAGGTGGTGACTTTCGCTCCTGGCACCCCGAACGAATATCAGTTCGTTTTTGTGGACGGCGGCGTGACTACGTACAACAATCCGGCCTTCCTCGCCTTTCAGATGGCGACCGCTGCGCCCTACAAACTGAATTGGCAAACCGGGCGCGACAAACTGTTACTCGTCTCAGTGGGAACCGGCTGCGCCGCGTTCGCGCGCCCCAGTCTGCAAGCAGATGACCTCTGGTTAGGAGATCACGTCAAGAATGTCCCGCGTGCCTTGATGAATGGGGCCTGCACAGGCTGGGACATGGCCTGCCGCATATTGGGTGATTGTCGCTTTGGTTCTCAGCTTGATCGCGAATTGGGAGACATGGTTCTTGCGGTCGATGCCCCGGTTTCAAACTGGACCGGCTCTAAACAATTCACGTATGTTCGCTATGACCCAGATGTGAACCAAGCCGGATTGAATGCCCTAGGACTCGAAGGCATCCAACCCGAGAACGTGCAGGTCATGGATTCCGTGGAACACATTCGGGATATCCAACGGATCGGCCTGGCCTACGCACAGAAATATGTGAGCCTACAGCATCTGCACCCATTCTAGACGGAAGGATCTGGCCCCTGAGAGGCGAACTAGCGTATGGAACCAGTGGATCTCTTTTACAGTTATGCACACGAGGACGAGGGGCTACGAGATGAGCTGGCCGGGCATTTGAAGATTATGGAGCGGCGAAACGTCATCCGTTCATGGCACGATCGACGTATTGTCCCCGGACAGCAGTGGGATAAGGAGATTGATACGCAGTTAGAGGCCGCAGATCTCGTATTACTGCTGATCAGTGCGGACTTCATTAGTTCCGACTACATTTGGGGCCATGAGCTTGAGGTAGCCTTGAATCGCCACCGCGACGGCAAGGCAAGCGTGGTGCCGGTCATGCTTCGCTCAGTAGATATCACGGACGCACCATTTGCAGCGTTGCAAGGGCTCCCAACCGACCTTCGTCCCGTGACCTCTTGGCCGAATCGCGATGAAGCCTGGACCGATGTCGCCAAGGGTATTAGGCGTGCCGTGGAACAGATCCAAATCAAGTGGAGTCGGATGACTCCGACACCTCCACAAACGCTATCACCACCCGAAGCGCTCCCTAAAAACAGCGACATTCTCAGCAAAATACTACATTGGAGTCTTCCAGCCCCGGCAGGCATACCTGGCGACTCTTCCATAGTTACGGAAACAGCCAGCCAAAGAATTACAGAAGCACTGACCACTGATCCCCTCCTGAACCGTATTGTCAAAGAATTTTCCGCGAAAGTGACGGAAGCTGCCAAGGCTCGTGGGGTTTCGTCCGTGGATTCCGCTCAGGCCGAGCAATACGCGCGGACACTGATTGATGCGCCAAATCAGAAGCGAATTCTGTGGGTCGATGATCGCCCCGATAACAACCGGCTTGAAACTGCGGCACTGGCCAAGCTTCAGATTGAAGTGGTAGCCGTAACCAGCACGAAGGCTGCATTAGACCGGCTGGCATCAGATTCCGAGCCGTTCGACTTGGTGCTGTCGGATTGGCAGCGGCCAGAGCTACACATTGATCTGTTGAGTGCGGGTATTCATCTTCTACGGGAACTGCGAGCCCGTCACCAGACCATGCCTGTAATTTTCTATCACGGTAGCGTCGGGCAGGAGCGTATCGCTCGTCGGGAAGTGGCGATTCGTGAAGGCGCATTCGGTGAAGCGGTGATGCCGGACGAGTTACTTGGGCTTGTGACGAGTGCGCTAGGATGAGGCTAAGTCCTGCAGGAAGATCATGATGGACAGAAGAAATCGGGAAATGTCCCACTCGAGGCTCGAAACCGACACCCTATGATTCGCCCACGTCTCTTTCTCTCCGCCGTCAGTGAGGAACTCCGCACCGTCCGCCAGTCGGTGGCTGCCACAGTCCGCACACTCGGATTCGATCCTGTCTCTCAAGACGATTTCCCAACCGGCTATGGCGAACTGCGTGAGTGGCTGCGTGAACAGGTCAACTCCTGCGAAGGCCTCATCCAACTCGTTGGTCAGGCCTATGGAGCCGAGCCGTCCAACGTAGATCCGGAATATGGCCGCGTCTCCTATACCCAGTTCGAATTCCTCTACGCACGGAAGCGCAATAAGAAAACATGGGTCATTGTCATAGGGAAGGACTTTGAGCTCGACAAGCCGATTGCCGAACAGGACTTGCCACGTACCCACGACCATTCGGACCCGTTCGGTTACCAAATTGAGCGACGATCGCTCCAACAGAATTATCTCAGCAGACTGAACCAAGACAATCACCTGCGCCATACCGCGAATAATGGCACCGAATTACAGAACATCATTCTCCGCCTGCGCGATGACTTGGGCGAACTGCGACGAGGGGGCGAACGCAGAGAACGCCGACTCACCAAGGCGGTCATCTCCATCCTTTTAGGGCTTGTGATTCTAGGTGGCGGCGGCTGGTGGGGCTATCACCAGCTGCAGCGTGGAGTGCAACAAGTCAGCCTAGTGAATACCGAGAAGATTCGCGCCCACCTTCTGCAGACCACGGAAGAAACCCATCGGCGAGAGCTGACGGAGGCCGAGGCAGCGACCGACTGGAAAAGACGTCAGGAACTTCGGGATGCCGCCAACCATGCACACAGCATACGCCTATCCCGCATCGAGGAATTGGCTGCCTCGTTTGCCGAAATTGAGGGACGTGGCACAAGCACGGGCATTTTTCAGGAGATGACTCGCATCCTCAGCGAACAAGGCGTGGACGAGGCCATCTCGTATGTGGGGGCACAGCGGCCCTCGATCCTCCAAACAGTTCGCACCCGCGCGACAGTTGCTCGCGAACACAACCGCGCCGACCTTCAACCTCTGCTCCGGGCCGCTGCCCTGCAGCAGGCCAAAGGCGAAGCTACCGAGGCTCGTAATCTGTACACAGACATCTTCGCCGTTGAGCCGGATTGGCCAGACGCTCTCCACGCCTTCTTCTGGTTTCTGACCGATCAGGGAGACCTCGCACGTGTCCACACCACCCTGGTCGAAACCAAACGCGAGTATGAAGAAGCCCACCGGATGGCTCAGCGCCTAACCACGAGCGACCCCGGCAATACCGACTGGCAGCGCGACCTCTCCGTGTCCTATGAGAAGCTCGGCGATGTGGCCGTCGCGCAAGGGAAGCTGGACGAGGCCGCGAAGGCCTACCGCGACAGCCTGGCGATTCGGAAGCAACTGGCAGCCAGCGACCCCGGCAATACCGGCTGGCAGCGCGACCTCTCCGTCTCCTATGAGCGGCTCGGCGATGTGGCCGTGACGCAAGGGAACCTGGACGAGGCTACCGAGTGGTTCCAGAAAAGTCGTCTGAATTGGCAAGACCTGCAGAAAAAAGACCCGACGAACGCTGATTGGCAGCGGGGCATAACTATCCCGTTAAACCAACTCGGCGATGTGGCCGTCGCGCAAGGGAAGCTGGACGAGGCCGCGAAGGCCTACCGCGACAGCCTGGCGATTGCGAAATCCCTGGCGGCGAGCGACCCCGGCAATACCGACTGGCAGCGCGACCTCAGCGTCTCCTACAGCAAGCTCGGCAACGTGGCGGTCGCGCAAGGGAAGCTGGACGAGGCCGCGAAGGCCTACCGCGACAGCCTGGCGATTCGGAAGCAACTGGCAGCCAGCGACCCCGGCAATACCGGCCGGCAGCGCGACCTCTCCGTCTCCTATGAGCGGCTCGGCGATGTGGCCGTCGCGCAAGGGAAGCTGGACGAGGCCGCGAAGGCCTACCGCGACAGCCTGGCGATTGCGAAATCCCTGGCGGCGAGCGACCCCAGCAATACCCAGTGGCAGCGCGACCTCAGCGTCTCCTACGCGAAGCTGGCTAGTCTGACTGAACTGCGCAAGAAAACCGGCGAATCGCGTGCCTATTGGAAGCAAGCCTTTGATGTGCTCTCGGAGATCGACAAACGGGGTCTGCACCTCTCGCCCAAAGACCGAGAGGTTTTGAAAATTCTGCGTCAGAAGGCCGGCGTCGATGCAAGCTGAATATACCCGCCAACTATCGCTCGGCGACTGCACATGGGATAGGTTCTGGAGCCTGTGCTCTTCGCTTCGTTACAGGCACTTTCCAAATTCGACCTGCCGCCAGGCTTCATACAACACCACCGCCACCGAATTGGACAGATTGAGGCTGCGGCTGCCGGGCACCATCGGCACCCGGATGCGTTGTTGATCGGAGAAGCTGCCGAGAATCTCCGGCGGCAACCCGCGGCTTTCCGGGCCGAACACAAACGCATCGCCCTCCGCGTATCGAACAAGATCGTATCGCTGCGTGCCCTTCGTCGAAACGGCAAACAGCCGCCGATCTTTCAAGCCTTCCAGACACGCCTCCCAAGTCTCATAGACCAGGAGCGTGGCGAATTCGTGGTAGTCGAGCCCCGCGCGCAGGAGTTGTTTGTCCTCCAGCGTAAAGCCCAGCGGTTTCACCAAATGGAGACGGGCCCCGGTATTGGCACAGAGACGGATGATGTTGCCGGTGTTCGGTGGAATTTCCGGTTGATACAAGATGACGTCAAACATGATGACAGGGGAACCGATTGAGGTGTGATCGTCAGCAGCGAGCGGATGGGGCAGCCGGCCGGTCATCCGGATACGGCTCCCCCTCAACCCGTCGGTCAATCAGGAGCGAAAGGCCTGCACATCGCCGGATTTGCGCAGCATCTTATTCACTTCATCGAGATGCAGTTCTTCGCCCACGATCATCTCTCGAGCATACTCTTCCAACAAGACGGACTTGCCCTCCGCCAGTTTCAGCAGGTCGTAATAGGAGGCGACGGCCGCTTTCTCGTGCTCCAGGCTTTCCCGCAGAATGTCTCCGACATCGTGCTTTTCCGTTTCAAGCAGGGTCCCGATTTTCAGCGACGGATGGCCACCCAGCAGGGTCACCAGTTCGCCGGCCTTGTGAGCATGGGCCAAGCTCTCATCCGCGTTGCCCTTCAACCACGACACGATCGGAATACGATTGTACCCGTAGATCATGAGCGCATAGTGCGTGTACCGCACAACACCCGCCAGCTCCAGCTCCATGATCCGGTTCAGGATCCCGACGGCCCGTTCTGTCTCTTGTTCGTTCATCTCACATCTCCGATCACGCAGCACCCTTGCCGCATCCTAAGTTTCACGCGGTTGACTAGACGTTGAAACGGAAGTGCATCACGTCGCCGTCCCGCACGACGTACTCTTTCCCTTCCAATCGCATCTTGCCTTTTTCCTTCGCGCCCGCCTCGCCCTTGCAGGCGATGTAATCGTCGTAGCCGATCACTTCCGCGCGAATGAACCCCTTTTCAAAATCACCGTGGATCACCCCGGCGGCCTGCGGCGCGGTGTCGCCGATATGAATCGTCCAGGCGCGCACTTCTTTCACGCCGGCCGTAAAGTACGTTTGCAGGCCGAGAAGCTGATAGGCGGCGCGAATGAGGCGATTCAGCCCCGGCTCCTTCATCCCGATATCGGCGAGGAATTCCTGTTTCTCCTCATCGGAGAGCACGGCAATTTCCGACTCCAGGGCCGCGCAAATGGCCACCACCGGCGCGCCTTCCTTAGCGGCATACTCTTCCACGCGGGTCAGCAGCGGATTGTTGGAAAATCCCTTTTCGGCCACGTTCGCCACGTACATCACCGGTTTCATCGTCAGTAAGCAGAGGGGTTTCAGCAGAGCCCGTTGCGCCGGATCCAGCTTCATCGTTCGCGCCGGCTTGCCCTCGTTCAGACAGGCCGCCACTTGCACGAGCAGATCGCCCAACTTTGCCGCATCTTTGTCGCCCGAGCGAATGAGCTTCACGTTCCGTTCTTGCGCCTTCTCCACGGTGGTCAAGTCGGCCAATGCCAACTCCGTCACGATGGTGGCGATATCGGAAATCGGATCGACCTTGCCCGCCACATGCACCACATTGTCGTCTTCAAAACAGCGCACCACATTCACGATCCCGTCGGTCTCGCGAATGTTGGCGAGGAATTGATTGCCCAATCCTTCCCCCTTTGACGCCCCCGCCACCAGTCCGGCGATATCGACGAACTCGGTCGTGGCATATTGCATCCGCTGCGGCGTGACAATGTCGGCCAGCGCCTGCATCCGTGCATCCGGCACTTCGACGATCCCGATATTCGGCTCGATCGTGCAGAATGGATAATTCTCCGCCGCGATTCCCGACTTTGTCAGCGCATTAAAGAGAGTGGACTTACCGACGTTCGGCAGCCCGACGATTCCACATTTCACACTCATGACGATCCCTTCCTGATCATGACACTATTGGTTCAATCCCGTCGCTCCCCGCGCCCTCAGTGCTTTCAGAAGGCAGAAACAACGGAGGCGCATTCTACGTGTTCAAGGCCGGTCCGGTCCACTCCCCACTTCTCATGTCGAAGAGACCGGCGTAGGCATCGACCTTCAGTTTGAGTCCCCACCCGCCGACAGGTAGATGAGAAGAACCCAGGCCTGGATTTCTGCAATGGGCGATCCTCATCCACTCGGAGAATCCCTGATGACCCGTTCCATCGCCCTCTCCGCCAGCTTGAGCCTGAATGTGCTCTGCGTCGGGGCCCTGCTGGTCGGCTGGGTGGCTCCCAACGTCCCCGCCACCTTCAATCCCCACGTCACCGTGCCGACCATTGCCGCATCCGCGCGTATTCATCCGCTGGCGGCGGTGATCGGCTCCGTGACTATCGGCGAGTTGATTTTTGTCGCGCCGGGCGCTTCAGTCCGAGGCGACGAGGGACAAAACATTTATATCGGGGATCACAGTAACGTGCAGGATGGCGTGGTCATCCACGGGCTGGAAACCTTCGAGGGCGACCATGAATTACCGGAGAATGAAGTACGAGTCGGAGCGAAAACCTATTCTGTCTACATCGGGAAACGAGTCTCGCTCGCCCACCAATCCCAGGTGCATGGCCCGGCCAGGATCGGGGATGATACCTTTGTCGGCATGCAGGCACTCGTCTTCCGCACAGAACTCGGCGACCACGTGGTGGTCGAGCCGGGCGCCAAACTCATCGGCGTCAAGGTTGCGGCCGGCCGTTATGTGCCGGCACTCACTCTCGTCACCACGCAGGAGCAAGCCGACGCCCTGCCCCTGATCACACCTACGTACCCATACCGGAATCTCAACGAAGGCGTCGTGAGTGTAAACCTGCAGTTGGCCAAGGGAGGCCAACCGAAACAGATCGAGCGCTAATTCGCTATCCTCTCCCCTCCGAGGAACCAACCGGAGCGGGCATGGGCGGTACCGCCGCATCAGGGTTGCGAAACAGCGCCCCGGACGCCTGGATGATCCAATTCACTAGATCGGTATCGTTCTGCTGCACATGTGCGCCGGTGGTGGCCATCAGGCCATAGGCATGCCGGGACAAGGCGTACCGGCTAAAATTCCGCATGGTGGCCTCACGCTTCCAGGTCGCGCCGATCACACGAAACCCCTCCCCTTGCATGACGGCCATCGACGGAAAATTACCGTGCTCGTCGCCGTAGTGCCACTCGCACATCACGATATCTTTCGGCAGCCGGTCGCGTAACGCCTTTCCATACCCCGCGGCAATGCCATGGAGATGCCTGGTCATCGCGCCGGGAAATTCAGCGGGACTCAACGCCATGTCGGCCCACATCCAGGTCTCCACGCCTTTTGCTTTCAGGTGGTCGTGGATTCGCAAGACATCGCTGACAAACAGATTGGCCGGAATCATCACCTCACCCAGCTTCAACCATTTCGACACTTGCCCGACGGTCCAGCCGAATGCCTCGTCATGGCCGATATGGATTGCCCGGGGGTGCACTGCGTCGATGACCTCATCGAGGAACGGAAACACCACGGCATAGGTGGCGTCGTGCCGCGGATCATAAGAGACCGCATTGAACATCAAGTTCGGATATTGCCTCTGAAAAAATTTTTCCTGGTGCGTGAGCAGCTTGACCTCCGGAATCACTTCCAATCCATGCGCGCGGGCATAGCCCACCCAGGACTGAAACTCCGCTTTGGTCCAGGCACTCGCATTCGGTTTCCAGGGCGCATGTTCGAACATCACTCCGTCCGTGAGCAACACCTGAACAGCCGTAAACCCGGCCGCCTGAGCTTCATTCACAAATCCTCGCGCGCGTTCCAGCGGCACAGTCCCCGTCAGGACAAAATGCATAATCCGCATCGGCTCTTCCTTGCCCCCTGACGATGACTCTGCCGCCGCACTCCCCGCCCACGAACCGCTCCACAGTACCAACAGCACGCATAGCAGCACACTCAACCGGCGCATTTTTCCCTCCCCATCGAAACCGAACACTGTTCACACTCACGCACTGATATGCAGGCAGGCACCAGACTCTCACCACTCGCCGGTACCGGCGCCACCTGTTTTCATGACAACGCATGAATACGTAGACAAAAAATCAGGTCGGCAAAATACACGGAGACCAGGACCAGGTCAAGAAATCCTGTCGACAAACAGCCGCGATAAGCAGATTGATCGAGATTTGTAGAGCAACGTAGGACACTGCAATGGAATTCAACTACAGAAATGGCCGGCCAGCCGTGAAGAAACCGCTCACGTTCCAGGATATTCAATTACCTGCTCAAAAGTGGGGCAGGCCGTGTAGCGGGCAGGACTATGGAGAGAAGGTGGAGTAGACCGACGGGAGAAGGATGCCTATGGGCTAATCAGTCAGGATTCGGTACTCGCTGACCCGGCCATCCGGACCAAACCGGAGGACCAGCGTCTCCGAATCAAGCCGGAACATCCCACGCTCTGGACCCAGCAGATAGGCCTCGTCCCAATTTTTCCACGAATGCCCGCCATCACCGGCCCCCAACAATTCATGGATGCGATCACGCGACAATCCAGCAAGCGGCATCGTCCCAAGCAGGTCATCGACCATACACAGACGATCGGGCCAGCGCGGGTCCGCTGCGTGGTTGGCTTTCCACAACTGGGAGTCAAAGGGGCGCCGATGCCAATGGTCTTCGAGGGACGGACCAAGGAAAAGGAAGCTCAGCGTGAACAGATAGGGCAGCGAGAGACCAGCAGCAAACGCCACCGGTCGATACGCAGGACCTCGCCAGCGCCGGAGCAGCACCAGCGTCCCCAATGATACCCAGGGGAGCGCGGTCACGGCCGCCATCAGCATTACCAGCCAGGGGGGCCTGGTGTCATACGTGACAGCCAGTCCAAACCAGCCGTTGAAGATCGTGAACCATTGCGAAAGGAACCAGAAACAGGTAGCGGACAGGACAACGCCGGCGAGGAACAAGGTGAGGCGAGGAGCACGACGAGCGAATGCCAGCATAAACGAATAACCACCTCTGCGTGATCGGGACGGACAGCTGTCTGTGCAGAATCAGTCTACCGGGCGCCTTCGTTTCCCCAAAACTATTCCTATTCTTTCGTCAGCAGGAGGGAGGCCAGTCGCGGCCGGACCGATGCGACATCCGGCGATACATAACAAACAGAAGAAGCGGTTGACTCCACGAAATGATCTGCTATCAATCATGGATGAGGTTTAGAACGTTGCCCCTTGGCTCAGCCTGCCTGCTGCTTGGAGTATTATTGAGCGCACCTGGCTCGGCACAGAATCCGGAGGACTCGGCCCTCGCCCCCAAGACCGGGAAGGCCATTCAGAGCGATACACCCCTCGCCGCCACAACCAAGCGCGGCCACTGCAACCCGGCGAGTACGCGCTGCCAGCTTCCTCACCACCCTGTTCAACCGAAGGATTCCGACTTGAATGGGCGAACCGAGTCGGGCCGCCGGCTGACGCCGGAAAGTTCTCTCAACGATGAGAGTCGAACCGGCCCGGTGATCGCAGTTCCACCGGCAAAATAGTCCAGAGTTCTGTAGTCACCTACTCTGCCGCAGTAGCCCCATCTTCGCCATCTTCGCCAGCGGCAATTGAAGCATAGGTGCGTCACGATGCCCCGTCAGCTGGTTGTTGATGCGTTCGTGCGCGGAGCTGATGCCGTTTCAATTGACTGATGAGATACACGAGGATGACGATATTCAGCAGCAACAGTGCGATTCGAAGCAGCGAGACCTGTTCGGCAAGCTCATAGAACTCCAACGGCAACAGGAGAGCCGTTGAGATCACGGTGAGGTAGGCGGCCCAGGAATATTCCAGCCACAGCCCGATCCCTTCGACCAACAACATTCCCGCATAGCCCAGACTCACGACCGCAGCAACCAGGACGCTATGGGGCTGAAGGGCGTCCACCTTCAACACCAAGGCGTGCAGGAAACGGGAATCCGCGTTCAGATGAAGGGTTTCAATCAACAACGAGAAGAGCGTTGCAATCTCTGCATGCACAAGCTTGAGAAGACCCAGCCCCAGCATCAGCAACAGGATGCCCTTTACCAGCTTAAACACCGCGATGACGACCAGACCGGTCTGGTGTGTCCTTCTCTCCATCAGTACTTCCTGCGACGCCCCCGCGCAATGCTAGGCAAATCTTTCCCTACGTAGCCGCCCCGTCACATCCAGCGAGAATGAGCAAATTACTTTGGATGATTCGACGTTCGCCCTACACTGACACTAGTCACAGCCACGTATCATCAGAGGAGATTCTATGATCAGGCAACGGACTTCGGTCACTCAACCCAATATCACGCTGTTCGCTACTCTGAGCCTGTTCGCAGTCCTTGCGATCGCACTCACCGACCTGCGAGCAGCGCATGCAGCAGAAGGCAGCCCGCAGACCATACTCTCACAACCGGGCGGTGCCGTAGGACTGGCGATCGATTTGGCCGGCTTCACGATAGACAGGGATCAGATTAAGGACGATGGCCATCGATACCTGTTGGCCTCCCATCCCGCGACAGGCATGAATGTATCGATCGCCATTGAGGAGCTGCCTGGTCTGGCGTCTGCCACAGGCTGCGTCGAGCAACTTCGACGATTGCAAAAAGGTCCGGCGGTTCGCCGCGGACAGGACATCGCCCTTACCACCGCACGGGACATGTACACCCTTGAGTACACCCTGCACCGCTTCCGGGGTCTCCAACTCGATCAGAAGAGCATCTATGCCTGCATTGCAGCGCAGAACGTCTACGCCAACATCCATCTGTCGAAGCTGCAATACAGCGCTGCCGACGACTCGCTGTTTCAGAGTCTTCTCAAAACAATCCGCATGCAACCAAATCAGCCGTCCGCCATGACGGCCGCACCCTCGACCACACCGGCGGATCGGCAGCCATTCAAAATTGAGCCTGTGCGATACCGACAGGACGGCCACGTTCAGGCCATCGTGCCATAGGCAACGCCTGCCTCCAGCCCCATGTCCCCCTACTTGGGGGACGTGAGCGCATCTTGTGCCGTGTGACCGCTCATCGATTTCTCCTGAATGTTGTGCTGAATCTCCAACGCGATGACCCGCGCGAGCTGATCCGCTGACAATGCGCCCATCGGCAAGCCTTGTGTGTCCCGATAAAATGGGTCATCCGGCGCAGCGGTTCGGTAGACATTCACCAGAATGGCTGCCGGCTGGATGCGCTGGCGACGTTCTCCCACCAGAACCGCCTTGTCCTCAGGCAGCACTCTCGTGCGAGTGGCCCAATCCCGCTGGTCGATTTTGACAAAGGCGACATTCCACACGGTTCCGTTGAGCAGGCTCTTGACGGCCTTCTGCGTATGCTCCTGGAAATAGGGCTCCCGCACGATCTTCTGCAGAGCTTCACGCACACGAATCTCATAGAGCTTGGTGGTCGAATCCGACTGGGTCGGCGAAACCGGCACGCTACTGCCGACTTCATAATAGGCCTGGCCTTCGAGGCTTTTCTGGTCGTCGACAGTTCGCAGGTAACTGTCGAAGAGTTGCTGAAGAGTGTGTGTACGCTCTTCCGCAGAGAGGGTTTTGATCTCCTGATTGGTGCGGATCGGGGCCCGCTGAAGATCTCGTTCCAGCGACACCGTTTTCGGTTTTGGCGCCGTATCCGCCTTGCTGACGACCCATTGAAACTCTCTGGCTAACACCGGAGCCAGGGTGTCGGGATGCCCCAGATAGCCCTTGTCTTTCAGCAACGAGGCGCTGATAAGGAGGATGACCCGACCCGGCTCTTTTGTGCGGGCCACCAGAAAGGGAAAGGCTTTGCCCTCGTCATTGACGACAGTGGGCTCAATGACCACTTGCTGCAGCGCATTCTTCCGAATACTTTCATCAAAGCGTGGATAGTCGGACCGATGCTGCAGCAAGAGCGCACAGGTATCAATCACGGTCTGAACGGCCGCATCGAGGTCGGTAGGATCAAGCCCGGCGCTCGCTACATCGGCCTTGCCCCTTCCAAGAAAGACCTGAAAGGGCAGACCCGGAATGGAGTGCCCGGGACCGGTTGTCGCATGGCCTTCGGAGTCGGCATGAGGCGCATGACCTTGATGGTTCGCCTGCGCGGTAGGCAGAACTACCGTCGACCAGAAAACGATTCCGGCAGCGATGACGCATGACGAGAATCTGGGAATGGTGATGAGCGGACGATGCGATACGCGCGGTCTGGTGAGAACGATCACATCTCCCTCCTCGAAGACGCATCAACGAGTGCTTGCGAGGAACCCTTACGACCGACAGGAAGGCATTCTGCTGACTCAGCCGGAGTACCCCTTCGGATTCTGGTTCTGCCAACGCCAGGCATCGGCACACATTTCGCTCAACCCGCGTGTGGCGCGCCAGCCCAGCGCTTTCAGTGCGTGACTGGGATCGGCATAACAGGAAGCTACGTCACCGGGGCGTCGGGGGGCAACCTTATAGGGGACCGCCTTCCCGCTGGCTTTCTCAAAGGCCCGCACGATTTCCAGCACGCTATACCCGTTCCCGGTGCCGAGATTCACGGTCAAACATTCCCCCGGGCGTTCCAACTGATTGAGCGCTTCCAATGCCTTGAGATGACCTAACGCCAGGTCCACCACATGAATGAAATCACGCACCCCCGTTCCGTCCGGAGTGGAATAGTCGTTGCCCCACACATTGAGGTGCTCACGCCGACCGACGGCCACCTGCGCCACAAACGGCAGCAGATTGTTCGGCATGCCCTGGGGATCTTCGCCGATGAGCCCGCTGGCATGCGCGCCGACCGGATTAAAATAGCGCAGAATCCCGATCCGCCAGGAGGCGTCGCTGCGCTGCAGATCACGCAAGATCTCTTCGACCATCAGCTTCGTTCGTCCATAGGGATTAGTCGCGGAGAGGGGATGATCTTCAGTCAACGGCAGTCGTTGCGGATCTCCATACACAGTGGCGGAAGAACTGAATACCAGCGTTTTGACGCCGCACTCGCCCATCGCTTCCAGGAGCCGCAAGGAGCCCACTACGTTATTGTCGTAATAGGACAGCGGCTTCTCAACCGATTCCCCCACTGCCTTCAAACCGGCAAAATGGATCACCGCCGTCGCCCCACTCTCGCGGATCGCCGTGACCAGAGCTGCACGATCTCGAATGTCACCACGGATCAGACGAAGGGATTTTCCCGTGATACGCTGCACACGCGTCACTGCCTCAGGGTGGCTGTTGGAAAAATTATCGAAGACCGTGACATCAGAACCGGCATTGAGCAACTCCACGCAGGTATGCGAACCGATATACCCCGCGCCTCCAGTGACCAAAATCATGCGCATCGCCTCCGCTGGGATAGGATAAGAGAATAGCCGCCTGCGACCTACGATACACCGCATTGAACCTATGCACAATGGCACGCCGGGTATGCGAGACTCCCTGCGTCGCGACAGTCATTTCAACCTAGCTGTTTCCCGTCGTACTCCGCTACACTTCTTCAAATCATACGAGACTGACTATGCAACACGACCGCACCGCCAACTATTACGCCATCCTGGAACTTCCTTCCGACGCGACGGAGGCGGAGATCAAACGTGCGTGGCATGAGCATATGCAGGTGTGGCATCCCGACCGCTTCGTGCATTCGCCCACGCTGCATCGCAAAGCCGAAGCCCGCACCCAACTGATCAACCAGGCGTATCAAACCCTCAGCGACCCGGTAGCACGCGCCCGCTACGACGCCGGGAGACAACATCCCTCTGCGCCGAGCCCGCCTCCGCGCCCCTCTCCGCCGCCTCGCCCGCAACCGGCCCCGCGTCCGCGCCAGGAGCTGCGCGGACCACAAACGATGCTGAACGTTACCCGCTTCAGTCATCCGAAAATCATGGTGCCCGCCATCCATTTGCTGGTCGATACGCGCGAAACTCTGCCCTATCAATTCAAGGGACTCGTGCGGATTGCCGGAACCATCACACAAACCCTCCCGGCCGGAGACTATGCCATCGCGGAAGCACCGGATATTTTTTGCGTGGAGCGCCGCCGCGTGGAAGAATTCAACACCATCTTCTCGAATCCCTCCGATAACCGACCACGTTTTCTCCGCGAACTCGAACCCCTGCTGACCGTCCCCCACCGGTTTCTGCTGATCGAAGGCACGATCCAATACCCCAGCGGCGGAGGACGATTGGGGCAGTACCACCGCAACGGAATGGTGGATTTCCTGGATTCACTGACCGCGCGATTCGGCCTGCAGATCATTTATGCGGACAGTCGCGACGAAGCCGAAGAGCGGGTCGCGAATTTGGCAGCCATCCACTACGCCTATCACCTTGCCGAACAACAGGGCCTCGGTCGCTGCCTCACGGAGAACGACGCCTAAGCCGGACAGCCGGCATTTCAGGGTCTCCCGATCTGTGCCTGCCACCTTCCATCTGCGATCGACCAGTGCACCACAATCGCCCCTTTTCTTGGTGAGGTGTGAGGCCCGTGGTAGCATGTCACTCCTATGGCCCTCACAACGACCGTACACGATCTCCGCACCCTGATCCGCTCTTGTCACCCGCTCATCGTCATTGAGACCGTGGAAGAAGACCGGGTCCTGGCCCTGCTGCAATCCGTGGCAGCTCAGGAACGGATGCCGCTCTTCGAATGGTCGATCACCAGAGGGCTCACCAGACAAGACGAGGGACAGACGATCAGCAAACTGACGGCGACTCCCCTGGCTGTGCTTCAACATCTCAACGGGCTGACCGTCGAAGGCATCTTCTGGCTCAAGGATCTTGCGCCGCACCTACAGGATGCAGCCGTAGCACGCCAACTGCGCGAGGTCAGCCATCGTTTCAGCCGCTCGCGCGCAACCTGCCTGTTGACCGGCCACCCGATTGCCCTGCCACCCGACATCGATCAGATCGCGGTCCGGCTCGACCTGCAATTGCCGGATCGTAATGAGTTGCAGGCCATGCTCCAGAGCGTTCTGCAATCATTAGGGACGAGAACCTCGCCGCGTCGCCCGACGTCGACGACCGTCGTGCAGAGCCTTCTCAACTCCATGACCGACTCCAAGCCGACAAGCACTGGCCCCACGGCACAGGAACGTGATGCCATTCTCCGCGCCTTACAAGGGCTGACCCTCCACCAGGCCCGCCAGGTGATCACTCAATGCATCGTCGAAGACGGCGTCCTCTCCGCCGATGATGTCCAAACGATCCTCACACGCAAGGTCCAGGCGATCAAGGATGGCGGCCTGCTGGAATATTATCCACTGGAGGACAACCGGTTCGAATTGGGCGGGTTTGTGAATTTGAAGTCCTGGCTGGAGCGGGCGAAGGTGGGGTTCACGGCGGAAGCCAAAGCCCTCAATCTGACACCGCCGCGCGGCATTATGCTGGTGGGGGTGCCCGGCTGCGGCAAATCGCTGGCCGCCAAAGCGATCGCCCGCGAATGGCAACTCCCGCTCCTCAAGCTCGATGCAGGCCGGCTGTTCGACAAATTCATCGGCGAGTCCGAGAAAAATTTCCGCAAGGCCATCGAAATGGCAGAGTCACTGTCCCCGATCGTGCTCTGGATCGATGAAATTGAAAAGGCGATGGCGACGGGCGGCGGCAGCGGTGATGCCGATGCGGGCCTGAGCCGACGGCTTTTCGGCGCCTTCCTCACCTGGTTGCAGGAAAAGAAGCAGGAAGTGTTCGTCGTGGCGACGGCGAACAATCTCACGTCCCTGCCGCCCGAGTTATTGCGCAAAGGCCGGTTCGATGAAATCTTCTTTGTCGACCTGCCGGATGAGGGCGAACGCGCCGCCATCTGGAACATCCACCTTGGCCTCCGGAAGCAAGACAACACGAAATTCGATCTTTCCAAAATTGTGACCGCCAGCCACGGATTCAGCGGCTCTGAAATCGAGCAGGCCGTGGTCGCCGCCCTCTATCGCGCGCTGCACCACAAGCAACCGTTAACGACCGACCTCCTGATCGAAGAACTCACCCACACCGTGCCGTTGTCCGTCACCCGGAGCGAGGACATCAACCAACTGCGGGCCATGGCTCAAGGCCGGTTCGTCAACGTACGGTGAGCCGATTCGACTCCTCTTTATTGTGACGTCAACGATCCTCATAACACTCGTCGGCTGAGGCAGCCGCTGTCCAGTCACGCATCCGGTGGCCGGCTGGAACACAGCCAGGCTGGCGACCTCGCAGAAACGCGCATTCATACAGTAAGATAAAGTCTTTCCTGCTCGCTTCCTGAGGAAGCGAATCCTTCGGTCGTACCATGCCTCTAATCGAAGACCAGGATGGAAGTACCCTTCATTGTCACGAGAGACACCCACCATGATCATACAGAGATGGGTCACTAGCTCCGTTCGAGACGCTGCGATAGATGCCTGGCCTCGTCGCCTTAGAATATTCTCGTATCTCTTTTTGATGGTGATGGGGGCCCAAGCCGTAGCCTTGGCAAGCGAGTCGACGCTCCGCTCGGAAAGCCAGGTCGCCCAACATGCCAAAACGGCCTGGGAGCAGGGCACAATAGATTTGGCCCTCGGCATTCTTGAGCAGGGCATCCAGGACCATCCCCAGTCCCTTGCGCTCTATCATCTCCGCGGCGACATGTTAGCCACATCGCGGCACACCGAAGCCGCCCTTGAATCCTACAACACCGTCCTGGCGCGTATTCCCGCCGCGCTGGATGTGCGATGGGCCAAATGGAGCGTGCTGGTGCGATCCGGACAGGTTGAAGAGGCGGTCACGGAACTGCAACGCATTGCCGCTATTGATCCGGACAACCCCCTGATCCATTTGCGGTTGGCGCGAGAGCTCCGGAAACTTGACCGTCTAGAGGAATCGTTCGAGGCCTATAAACAGGCCGTGACACTCGGGCCGGATATGCTCAACTGGCGATTGGCGATGGCCCGGGCGCGTTTTGATCTTCTGGACTACGAAGGCGCGGAACGCGACGTCCACTTCGTGTTGGAACGGGTCACGCCTGGGTCACCGCTCGACCTGTCGGCCAAGAATCTGCTCACCGTGTTCTTTGGGTCGACGGAGCGGGGCCGACGCTTTGCCCCGGTCATGACGCCGGATGCCAGCCCGAAACAACTCCGCGACTGGTCGATGATTCGTGCAGAGGGATATCGACTCTTCGAGGCGGGGCGATTTCAGGAAGCTGAACCGATCTATCGGGAACTCTTGCGCCTCAATCCGATGGATCCACTTGCGGGTCGGCACTTGAGCTTGATCCTTATGGGACTTGGCCGCTGCAAAGAAGCGGTCGCGCTATCACAAACGGGATCGGAGTTTGACCCGACCGATGAAGAGCACACCACCACGGCGTTTCGCATGGGTCAATGCCTGGTTGAGCTGGAACGCTGGGAAGACGCCTACATCCAATTCAAAACCCTCTACGACGCGACGGTGGAGTTTGAAAAATCGACGAAAGAAATTCAACTCCCGTCCGGAACCCGGGTACTGAATAAAGCCGCGCTGACGCAGTGGCTGGAGAGGATTCGTTCGCACGTTCCAGAATTTGCGAAGCAGGTCGAGGCTGAAGCCGAAGCTGCGGCCCATGCTGCTCCTGCCAAGTCCGCCGCTCCGACGCGCTCCTCGGAGGCTGAATTGGCTGCCAAGGCCGTTGAGGCCCTCAAGCCGCAGAACACATTAGACGCAGCGGCTTCACTGGTCGGCCGGGATGCAGATTTTGCCTGGTTCCGATTCGTCATTCCGGCCAAGAAAGTCATGCGGGATGATTCACCCACCGGCGCCCATGACTTCATTCCGCTGGATCCGGGAATCACCTTCACCAGCACACAGGACGTCTACCTGGTCTTCAGCCTAGTCACCGCCTCGTACGATGAGGTGCCGCTGACCGCACGCTGTTTCAAAGAGACCGCCGAGCTGGCCGGGGCGCAGGCAGCCGTGGCGCAGGACCACCTCATCATGTCCACGAATGATCAATCCGGCTATTTCGTCCTCCCACGGCCGGCCGATGGATGGGCGACCGGCCTCTATCGATGCGGGCTGTTCGCAGGCGAAGAGACGTCGGCCTATACCCAGGTCGATGAGGTACGCTTTCGCATCATTGAATCGACGACTGCGTCGTAACGGTGAAAGCAGGGTCTCGAGGCCATGCTGAGAACGGAGCCATGGAAATCAGAGGCGGGACTCGTCAGCTCGTGTGGCTGCTCACCCTGTAGCGGCCGGTAAACGTCTCATCCGGGAGCAGTCGTGTTAAGCCCCATTCCGGGTGGTTGAAGGCATCCGTTGCGCAGGTCATCGGCTCAATCGCCAAAGCCCGGCGAGGGGCATCCGCGATCGCATCGCCGGTGTAGACCACGATCGCTGAAAAGGCGCGATCCATCACCACTTCAATGAGACGGCCACTCTCCTGATGGCGGAGTGACGCCGTGGCCATTCCCGCCGCATCACGATCCAACTCAACATAACAGTGGTTGAAGCGGCGTTCGCCGACGAGGCGAAAGTCCCGGTAGTCCAACGCGGTTCCCTTCACCGGCATAACCCTGCCGGTCGGCGCAAGCCGCTCGTTGAACTCAAGGTACCCGGCGGCAGGAATTTTTGCCTCTGCCTCATCGACGAGATGGGTCCCGACGGTGAAGTAGGGATGGAAGCCGACCCCGACCGGCGCCGCTTGCCGGCCGACATTCAGCACGGAGAACATGCAGGTCAGCCCCTGCGCATCCAGACTATACGTGACACGAATCGCGAGTGAGAAGGGATAGCCGCGCGGCCCATAAGCGGCAGCATTCAGACGAACCTCAAAGACAACCCGGTTGGAGTCGAGCTCCAGCACAGACCATGGCAAAGTGCGGACAAAGCCATGGATCGCATTCGGCCCTTCCTTATCGTTTCGCTCGAGCTGCAACGTCTGCCCGTCAAACGAGTAGCGCCCCTCCGCTACTCGTCCAGGAAAGGGAATCAGCACATCACCCTGCCCGCCCTTCTTTTGCGCGCCGCCCGAATAGCCCCAGACCAGATCGTGTTCCCCGCCACCGCCTTCCACCAGAAAGTAGCGGCGCAATGAGGCCCCCCAAGGCGACAGCACCGCGCGTTGGTTCTCAAAGGCGAGCGAGATTTCCGTATCAGGCGTCGCGCGAGGTGTCATACTCAACTATCTCTGAGCCCTGTGGGCCGATGATCGGGTGCACCGCTGCCTTACACATCTTTCCCCATCAGATACTCGAATCGCGTGCGAAAATCGTCCGAAGCCAGCCCTGCTGCGGTCGCGAGACGCACCACCTCTTGCGGCTGACTCAGATCCTCGGGAGAGAGTCGAATCATGTATCGGCGAGCAATGGTGTAAGACTCCGACTCGATATCCACCATGCGCACGCGGGTGCGGCCCGTGGCAGGATCCAGAATCTCGCCGAACGGGATCGGTATAAACCGGCCGTTTTGGATCGACACCATCGCCGCAGTCCCACCGTCCAGGAGAAACTGCGCCGCGCAATAACCGAGATCCCTCGTATATTCCATATCGAAGGAAATCGGGTCCGCGCACCGCAGTTCATACCCGATGTTTTTCTCAACGATGGTGGTCTTCACGCCGAAGGTACGCAGCTCCTTTTCCACGGCTCGCTTCAACAGGACGCCGAAGTTGACCTCGGCCAGGCGCACATGCCCGTGCTGGTCACGCTCGACATCCTCCAATCCGTTCAAGTCCTGTTGGTCGAGAAATTCGACCAGCCCTTCCGCAAGGACCGCCACACCGTCGGAGCGGCCCGCCGCGAGCCGCTTGATGAAGGCCGCCACCAGAATATCAACCAGGGTCTTCAGACGAATGGGCTTGTGGCGGAACTCCTCGGGAATGATCGTCAAGGTCGCCCCGGCGGCTTTGCCGATTCCGAGGGCCAGGTGTCCCGCCTTGCGCCCCATCGTCACCACGAAATACCAACGCGAGGTGGTCTCCGCATCGACCATCAGACTTTTGACGAGCTCGACGCCGATATGGCGGGCCGTCTGGAATCCGAACGTGGGAATTCCGTGCGGCAGATCGAGGTCGTTGTCGATGGTCTTGGGCACATGCACCACTTGCAGCCGTCCGTTGGCCCGTTGCTCCAACTTCAGCGCAGAAAACGCCGTATCATCCCCGCCGATCGTAATCAGCCTGGTCACACCCAGCTTCTGGAGACTCGCCAGGCAGGCATCGAGATGCTCGGTCTTCTGCGTGGGATTGGCGCGCGCCGTGCCGAGACAGGAGCCCCCGCTGAAGTGGATGCGGCTGATGTCCTCGATCGACAAGCGACGGACCTTACTCGTGTTGCCGTCCATGATCCACTTAAATCCGTCCTGAATGCCGATGACCTCGCAGCCGCCGAGGATGCTGCGGATCGTCGCTGCTCCGATCACGCTGTTGATACCAGGCGCCGGCCCTCCGCCGACAAGAATTCCCACCACCGGTCGTTGTTCACTCGTCCCCATGTTCTCCCCTGCTCCTCTGGACTCTCAACAGTCTCCTGCGATGTCCGATCTGCCAAGACTTCCACCGTCATAGGTCTCGGTTCCCCGCCAACGCTGCGTTTCGTGCGACCCTACACGGAGACGGGAAGTGCGTCAAGGAGAGGCTGGCCACCTATCATCGGGCAACTTCCACAATATCGTTCGCGGAATTCTTGACTTGTGCTAGCCTGAAACCTGCAGCTTTCAGCTTCACCGACGGAGGTGCTTCGTGATCGACATTCTCGTCGTGGATGACAATCTGCAGTTGAGAGACACGTTACGAGCGATCTTGAACAAGCGGCAGGGCTTTCGCGTCACCGGCGAAGCAGGCGATGGCATCGCCGCCGCACAGATGGCGCAGACCCTTCGGCCCCACGTGGTCCTGATGGATGTCGGCATGGCACGAATGGACGGGGTTGAGGCGACTCGCCGAATTCGAGCCCTATTGCCGGAGACCGTCGTGATCGGCATGTCCTGCCATACCAGCAGAGAGGTCGAGGGGGCACTGCTCGCGGTCGGTGCAAACGCCTTCCTTCCCAAAGAACTGGTCGCCGACAAAATCTTCGACGTCATTGCGCAAGAATTGATGCAGGACAAGACCACCCACTAACTACGAGGCGCGTTCCCCGTTCACTCGTGCTGACAGCATCACGCTAGCCTACTCATCTCCCCGGTTACGACTCACTTTTTGTCGCTTCGACGATTGCCCGGCACAGCTGGCCCCCGGCGCTCTCCTTGGTAAGATACCCCCAGGCTCCCGCCTGTCTCATACGCTCCACGATGTCAGGAGAGTTGTGCATGGAGAGCGCCAGGATTTTCATCTCCGGGAATTCTTCCTTGATGCGCTTCGTCGCCATGACCCCATCGCACCGGGGCATATTGACATCCATCACCACGACGTCCGGCTTAAAGACACGGGCCAATTCGATGGCTTCCAAACCATCGCCAGCCTCGCCGACGACCTCCAGCCGTGGATGTCCGTTCACAATCGTTCGAAGGCCCTGGCGCAACATCTGATGATCATCCACCAGCAAGACCCGGATCTTCGGAGACGAATGAAGTGAGGGACCGCGAACCAATTCCGACAATCCCGGTTCGATTGGTCCCGATACCGCCTCATCAGGCTCGCTCCCCACTCCAGGTTGGCCGGTCCGCTCCGCAGGCATGCCGCCCTGATGCTCGAGCGGCAACTGCAGAATGGCCGTCGTCCCCTCCCCTGGAGCGGAATGCATTTCGAAGCCTCCACCAAGTGCCTTCATGCGTTCGCGAATGCTGAAAATCCCGAAACCCGGCTCTAGTCTCGCTTCCGCCGCTACTGGATCGTAGCCGGTTCCCGGATCCGAGACGGTGATGCGAAGGACCCCTCCGGACTGGGACACCGCAATTCGAGCCTCAGCCGTGCCCGCGTGTTTTACAATATTCATCAGCAGTTCGCGGACCGATTGGAACAGCAGCACCGACTGTTCTTCGGATAACGGCAACACCTCAGTCTCCAAGTCCAATGACACGGTGAGCTGACGCTGCATTTGGTCGGCCAACCACCGCAAGGCCATGAGGAGCCCGAATTCATTCAAAATGGGCGGACTGAGTTGTGCCACCAGGGTCCGTGTATAGGCCAGTGCTTGATCCATGACCTCTTGGACCTCCGTCATCGCCTGCGCCGCCGCAGGCGTGACGTCTTCCAATTTGGCCTGTCCCAGCTTAAGACGACTTAGAACCAGGAGCTGCGCGAGATAGTCGTGCAGATCAGTCGCAAGTTGTTTCCGGATGCGATGCTCCGTCAGATTCAAGTCGGTCGTCAGCGCTCTCAGTTTGTCCTGCGAGTCGGCCAGTTCTCTGGTCCGCTCTTCGACACGCCGCTCCAGATCGTCGGCGAACTGCCGCAATTGTGCTTGCGCTTCTTTACGGCTCTGGATGTTCTGAACGATCGAAATGAAATGTTCCGCGCGGCCCTGCGCGTCGCGCAATAACGACACGGTCAGATGCCCCCAGATCGGCGTACCGTCTTTCCGGATATAGCGCTTTTCGATGGAAAAGGTCTCAATCTCGCCGGCCACCAACCGGCGGACGGCAGACCAATCGGGTTCGACATCGTCGGGGTGGGTAATTTCCATAAAGGTCTTGGTCAGCAGTTCTTCGCGGGAGTATCCGGTAAGAGCGCACAGGGCGTCATTGCATCGTAGCCACCGGCCGTCAAGCCCCACATGCGCAATGCCGACCGCCGCGTTATCGAAAGTCGCCCGATGCTGCGCCTCGCTTTCCCGGAGCGCATCCTCGGCAACCTTGCCCGCCGTGATATCCTCGGCAAAAATGATGATGCCGCCGATGCCGCCGACCTTGTCACGCCAGGGGCGGATCTCCCACCGCAGCCAGCGCACCGTCCCGTCTGTTCGTTCGAAACAATCTTCTTCGGCCCGTGCGACGATACCCGCCAGTCCCTGCTGATGCGCTGCCCGCCACCGCTCAGGCACCTCGGGAAATAGAGCGTAGTGAGACTGCCCAAGGATGTCTTCCGGTAACCCATAATCGGCCAGCCAGCGCCGACTCACCGCCACATACCGCATCTCTCGATCAAACATCGCAATGGCCGCCGGCGCATGTTCAATAAACAGCTGCAGCCGTTCCTCGCTCTCACGCAATGCGGCCTCGGCCCGCTTGCGCTCAGTGATGTCATGGGCAACTTTTGAGACCCCGACGATCTGTCCCTCGTCGTTGCGTATGGCCGACACCGTCAGGGCAATATCAATGAGCGTGCCGTCCTTGCGCCGCCGCACCGTTTCATATTGCGGAACGGCCTCCCCTCGCCTGATCTGCTCGAGAATAGGCGCCTCTCCGTCGAGCCGTTCTTCAGGGATCACCAATGTCACCGATCGGCCGACCGCTTCTTGCCGGCTGTACCCGTACAATCGTTCGGCCCCTCGATTCCAGCTGGTAATGACCCCGTTCAGGTCTTTGCTGACGATGGCATCCTCCGAGGATTCGACGATGGCGGCCAGCGTGGCCCTTGCCTGCTCGGCCTGCTTGCGCTCGGTAATGTCGCTGATGGCCGCAATGAACCCCGTCACGGCTCCACGCTCGTCGAACTCCGGCGCGTAAGCGACTTGCAGCAAGCGTCCCGCAGAAGCCGAGCCTGGTAAATGCTGATCAAACTTCACCCGCCGCCCGGAGAGCGCCTCTTTCATGAACGGCGCCGCATGCTTGTAGGCTTCGGGTCTCAACACATCTCGAGGATGGCGACCGACGAGATCTTCGGGTGTCCGTCCCAGGAGCGCGGCATATTGCTGATTCACAAACCGGTACCGGCCATCGGTACCGCACTGAGCGATGAGCACCGGCGCATGGTCCGTCACAAACTGCATCTGCCGCTCGCTGGCCCGCACCCGCTCTTCCGCCTTGGCTCGCGCTTCCATTTCCAAACGCAACTGATGTTCCTCGGCGCGCACCATTGATGTCTCCGCCTGCGCGCGAAGACGTGCCCGCGTCACGGCTTCAGACAAGGAGACGATAATGAGGTTGGCCGCGATGAACAGCGCCAGGGCCATTTCTTGTTCACGAGGCGTGGATTCCTCCTTGAAAAAGAGGACGGCCGACAACACCGACGACATCAGCGTCGCGCCGATGCCATGGCGCCAGCCATTGGCCACCGAAATGAACATAATGGCGGGGTAGTAGGTGATGAAGGTATATCCTGATCCCCATATGGGCGTCAGGGCCATGCGTAACCCGGTCGCCACCGCGAGTGCGGCCACCGTCAGCAGCGTGGGATTCCATTCGGCAAGTCGGGACCACCAGGTAAGCGCCCCCGGAGGGGCCTGATTCGGTGGTATCGGATCTGACGGGAGCGGATCGGAAGCCATAGGCTCCATCGGCGAGCGATGAATTGGCTCTCTAGAAAACAGAGCGCCCTTGCGCACGAGGCGCCGTACCTTCTACTAAGGCGCGTAGTGTACAGGAATGTCCCGTGATACACCACCATCCGGTTTGTCGATGCTCCAGAACCGGCCGCGAGGGTGAAGACGCGACGGTAACCCCCTTACCCAATGGCAGATGTTGGTGAATCGGAAACCGGCGAACCGGATGTCGTACTGAAATAAGACGGAAGGATTCACATCTGAAGGGTGAGGAACGGCTAATTATCCTGGCGAGGCGAGTCTGAAGAGTGACTGTGGCGATGGCGTTGCTCCAGCCATTCAATCAATTCAATTCGCAATCGATGATTCAGTCGCTGTTGAGTCTCAACCGGCACGCGCACAAACTCCACGCCGAATTGATTGCCCTTCACCCACTTAATGGTGCCCAGCTCAACCGGCAGGGCCGGCGGCTCATGATTCAGGAGCATACTCACTCGTACCTCACTGCCACAAAGCACCTCCCGATCGCAGGTCACCGAGCAGCCCTTCAATGATAGGTTGCTCAGGACACCTTCGCCGACAAAAGGCGCTCCGCCGAAAATGACAGGATAGTTGAGGGGAAACCGGTAGTAGGTCCGAACATACCGACGAGGCGCCACCACAACCTCCGTGTGGGCGGATCCTACCTAGCCGGCAGGGCAAGCGGTATCCTACCTTGGGAGGGGGACGGGAATGTGCCCGCATTGTATTGCGACGGCTATCTGAGTAAGGTTCGATCCTGACTTGTTCAAGAAAGGACCATTGTATGCGGCAAACTTTCTCCACGGTACTCTCCATCACCGCGGTCTTCGCGCTCCACGGTTGCGTCGGACTCGGCGCCTGGACGCTCGGCACCCGCACCGAATCCAGCGACCACCCGAAGATCGACCAGGCCAGAGGCGCAATCGACCTACCCAAAGCAGGGACGGAAACAGATCTCAAGACGGCCAAAGAGCTCCGAACGCAATGGGGTGAGCCGGACCATATCGAATCCCGCGAGGACGGAAAAGAAGAATGGATCTACAAGACCGGCGGCCTACGATGGTCCGGGATGGTGTTGTATCTCGTCATTGTCCCCCTGCCGGCGATGGTTCCGGTCGGCACGCAATATGTTTCATTTCTTGTTCATGACGGCCGGATCGAGCAGGCCACGCGTCGAGACTGGGCCTTCAAAGCTGGAGCTTACTGTGGCTTCTTCGGGATGATGTATGGAGGTTTAGGCTGCGGCACGGGCACCTTTGAGGAGAAGCAGAGCTCAGCTGCCGGATTAGAAAAGTAACCCCTTCCAATCCGACAACCTCGCCTCTAGTGCAAAGAATCTTAGAGCAGCATTCCGATAATTACCCTTTCGCGCCTTAATGACCCGCGCCGGATTTCTCGGGATGGACGTCGATGATGCTCCCGGCTTCGTTCAACTCGGCCCGGACCCGCGTGCCATCCTTGATGGAGGACGACAGGTCCTGCTTCTCCATCGCAAACTTTTGTTCCCCTTTGGCTGTCTTCAACGTGATCTCGTGTTGCATGACTCCGATGGAGACGACTTCGCCGGTCACAAACCGATGCTTCCCTTCCGTCCCCTTCGGATGCACTTCGAGCACCATATTGTTTTCATCGATCACGACCGTCACTTCCTCTCCTACCTTGGGCATGGCATGGCCATGGCGCTCAGAACGGTTCTCATTGAGTTGATAGGTGCTGCCGCTGGGGACTTTCACCGCAAGTGTTCCCGCTTTGTCGATGACGACACCCTGTAAATGCTGGTGATGGCTTTTCGCGGATCCTTCATCAGCCCCGGCGAACTGACCACTCGACCCGACTACCGCCAAGACGATTAGTGCATGGATGAAAAACTTTGACATGTTCGCCCCTCCTGTTGATCGGATTTTTCGCAAGATGTCCTTACGACGGACCCATTACAATTGAGCATACCCCTGCCCGGCGAACCGATGGACTAGGAGAAGCCCTGGACAGGAGGATCACAGCTAGTCGACGGAGTGCCGGAATCCAGCCGTAGTACTCACTTTCCCATGGTGGTGTTGCTCCCGAATCCAATCCAGTCAATGCAATCGAGACGTCTGAGTATCTACATGGATACGGGACAGTATCGCTTTTGATACTCGGAAACGGGTTGCGAGTTGCAGGCACCTCTCAAATAGCCTGAAATCACAACCAGCAGAGACGGCAGGAGTTTTGCTTACTTCTGAACGTAGTTGGACGTGAGCTGGGCTCCGTAGTTATTCTCAGGCAAAGCGTATTCCGTTGCCAGGCACTCTCATCATCGTCCGGATGGGCTTTACCATGAGAAGTTGAGAACTCACGAGATGCGAGTGCCCGCTCACTGTCAATGAAACCGCCTTTGGGACTGGCAGTGCCGATACAGTTCTAAAGACCCGGCGCAGCAGGACAAGAGAGAATTTGCATATTTGTAAGTAAGAGTACGACTCGCGCCATCGTTTCAACTCTTGCCCGGGTTCAGTGCACGTGAACTCCCGCGAAAAGGGTACAGCTCTCAATCGGTTATCATTAATTTCAGGAGGACAACTGCCATGGCCACAAAGAAGACTTCCGCACGGCAAACGCATCGCATCTGCAATGTCGTTCCGTCCCGCAACACCGAGAGAGACTGGAAATTTGAGAATGCCGTACATGCCGGAATGCTGGGTGCAGTAGCGGCTCCTCCCCCTAGCAAGGACTTGCGGGCCGCCTGGTGGAAGATCGGTGATCAGGGGTCGACGGGGTCTTGTGTAGGATGGGGTTCGACCGACGGGGTCATGCGCTACCACTTAGTGAAAGCCGGCAAACTGGCACAGAATGAGCTGCTCTCTCCACGCTTCACCTGGATGGCTTCGAAAGAAACCGATGAATTTATTACCCGACCGGAAACCTTTATCGAGGAGGCAGGCACGAGTCTGAAAGCCGCATTGGATATCTGCCGCAAGTACGGGGTGGTGCTGGATTCGTTGCTTCCGTTTAACCTGCAAACGAAGATGTACACGGGAAGCGAGAATACATTTTACGCCGCCGCCTCAACGCGCAAATGTGCGAACTACGTCAATATGCTGAAGAATTTCACTCAATGGCGAGCCTGGCTCGCATCCAACGGGCCCGTCCTCGTGGCGCTGAATGTCGATGCCTCCTGGGATCATGCGTCGCAGACACAGGGTAAGATTGACAACTTCCAGTCAAACACCGTGCGGGGAGGCCATTGCGTCTGCCTGGTTGGATATCGCACCGACGGCCGATTCATCGTTCGCAACAGTTGGGGAACCGGCTGGGGCGACCAAGGCTTTGGTTACCCCAGTGAGGCATACATTACGGCCGCGTTCTTCAACGAAAGCTACGGCATTACTCTCTAGCTCACTACTGAATACTCTCTCTGCAAACAGGAAGTTCAAAAGGCCAACAACGAAACCGCAACAGTTGGAAGGTTGACTTACTCAGGAATACGGTGGGGCTGAAGGAGACGCAAACGCCGTCGGCAGCATGTCTCAGACTTCTTTCCGAAACCGTGGGAGGCTTGTCCTGTCCGAGATTAGAGGAAGACCTGCATGGTCACCCTGATCTTCCACTCCAGAGCATACCTTGGGAGTGTCTATTGAGCGGGTGATGGCAATCAAAGAGCACTGAGACCATTGTGCATGAGGCGGGATCGGAGTAACCTGTGCTACTTACACTTCCTTTCCCGCCTCTGCCATTTTTGCATCACCAATCCTCTGCCCAAACCAGGCCGTGCCCATAGCCAAAAGGAAAATCACCCCGCCGATGCCGATCATGCTGGCGACTGATCCGAACGATTCCGTCATCCACCCGAACACGCTCATGCCGGCCATAGAGGTGGCGGTCGCCATGGCAGTGTAGACCGCCATCACGCGGCCCACCATGCCCGATGGAGCAAGTTCCTGAATAATGCCCCAGGCAATGGGAGTCCAGGCACCGAAGCCGATTCCGATACAGGTCACACAGACAGCAGCTATGCGAAAATCATTCGTCCATGTCAGGCCGACCAGGGCTAGTCCCGCGAGCACGCAGGAGACCGTGATCGCGACGAGGCGCCGATTGAGATCCCACTCACTCAGTCGGATCAGCCCCAGCGATGACAACAGCAACCCCACGCCTAACCACGACCAGAGATATCCGACTTCGACCGGGCCGAGACCCAGCAATTGGCGCCCGAATACAGGAAACAGTGTGGTGAAAGCACCGCTACCGAATGTGTAGATCGACGCGAGGACGATCAGGATTAGTAACGTGCGATGGGTCAGAAACGCATATCGCAGGCCTTCGAGCAGATGTCGGATGAAAGGTTTCCAACCGACGCCAGCATCCGCCACCTCTTCCGTCGCCCGCAACCGGATCGGCAACAGGCAGGCAGCGGATGCGAAGTAGGTCAGCGCATTCAGGCAGAGCACATCCTGCGATCCGGAAAAGGCAATCCCAAGTCCGCTCACGGCCGGTCCGATAATAATGCCGAGGCTGGTCGTGCTCTGCAGGAGCGCATTCGCCGCCGTAAATTGCGGGCGGGCGACCATGAAGGGAACGGCCGACGACAGTGTCGGCACAAAGACGGCCGTGGCGACACCAAAGAGGAAGGTCAATACGTAGAGTGATCCAACGGTGAAATTTTCAATCGATACCAGGCAAGGAATCAGGCCGATCAACAACCCTCGCGCGACATCGCTCCCGATGAGAATGGCTTTCTTGGGAAGGCGATCGACAATGACCCCGATGAATGGCCCGAACAGAATCGGCGGCAGCGTTTGGAGAAGGCCGATAACGGTCGTCTTCAGCGGCGATCCGGTCACGGCATAGACGAACCACAGTAAGGCCAGCTTACTGATGCCTTCAGCCACCTGAGACAACACCTGGCTCCACCACATCAGACTGAAGTCGCGTGTGAGCAGCCACCGATGGGCTTGAGCCATACCTCAGTATAAACGTTTGCCGCAGGAGAAGGATCAAGCGGAATGGAAGGCGCCAAGAATTGTTCCACGCATCGTCCTTCCTCTCGCACGAGTCATGATGCTTGCGCTACAGGAATTGGACAGGCCCAGCGAGCACAAGGCAGCGCCACCGCCGCAGTGAGTAGCAACACGAGGCCCAGATCCATCATACTCGCAGCGGGACCAATTGCATCGGCCACCCAGCCAAAACCTGTCATGCCTGCCATAGCCGACGCCATCGACTCCACACTGAACATGGTAAGTACGCGACCGATCAAATGAGACGCCACCCGCGACTAGGCGTTGGATCTGATTCACGGGCTAACCATCCTCTGGAATTTTTCCTTCTCCACTCTGGAATTTCTCCCTAAGCATCCCCGCGTCGAGCGCGCCTCCCCCCTCCTCCTTTGCGCAAGACGTACATCGCAACTCATTCATACTTAACACTATTCATCCACCGCCAACTCTTCATGGTGCATCCGGCATATTCCCTGCTTTACTACTGAACATGCCAAACGCTTCCTCCATTCTGTTGATTGATGACAGCCCCGGCGAATGTGAATTGTTTCGCCAGGCGCTCACCCAGGCCGGCTACAGTGGCCGCCTGGATATCGCTGAAAACAGCCGCGTGGCCACCGCATATCTTAATGATCACTTACAGAATGATGAGCCGGCATTGATTCTGCTCGATCTCAAATTGCGGGGCGAACGAGGCGTGGAGATCCTGAAGCAACTGAAACAGGATGCGCGCGTGGCGCATATTCCGGTGGTGATCCTGACCAGCTCCGACGATGCCTTGGATGTCCGTGCCTGCTACCAGGCCGGCGCCAACGGCTATGTGGTGAAACCCGGACAGTTCGACGACCTCGTGACCCTATCCCTCCACATCTGGAAATTCTGGCTGGAACATAACTGCACGCAACGAATGGCCGCCCAATGTTGACCCGCGCCGCGCTCAAGAATCCTTACGCCGTCTTCGCGCTCTGCATGATCGCATTGATTCTTGGCGGCGTGTCGTATCAGAAGATGCGCGTGGACATCTTTCCCGAAATCAAGCTGCCCTCGATTCTGGTCACGACCTTCTATCGCGGCATGAGCCCGAGCGAGATGGAAGGGGCGATCACCCTCAAGATGGAACAGCGGTTTGTGGAAGCGAGTTATGTCGAACATATCGAGTCACAATCGCTCGCCGGCATGAGCTACATCAAGGTCTTCTTTCAGCCGGACTACGGCATCGATGCGGCGCAATCCGAGTTGACCAGCCTCGCCTATAGCATCATTCGCCTGCTGCCGCCCGGGGTGTACCCGCCTTCGGTCTATAAGTTCGGCGTCTCCAGTCTGCCGGTCGGCTACCTCTCCATTGCCAGCGATACACTCGGGCCCAAGGAAATTCGCGACCTGGCCTACTTTAATGTGCGTCAGCAGATCGCCACCATTCCCGGAATTTCCTTCGGCCCTCCGCTTGGCGGCAAGGTCCGGCAGATCACTGTGTTTCTCGATCAGCAACGACTCCTCGCGCGGGGCATTTCACCCTCCGACGTCGTCAATGCACTCAACCAGCAAAGCGCCATCATCCCGGCTGGCGATATCAAGATCGGCGACCTCGACTACTACGTGTACTCCAACAGCCTCGTGGACGTAGTGGAGAAGATCAACGACTTGCCGATCAAAATCATCAACGGCACGCCGGTTTTGATTCGTGACATCGGCACTGCCGCCGACAGTGCCGCCGTACAGACCTCCATCGTGCGCGTGAATGGCCGCGAGGCGACCTATATTCCCATCACCAGACAGGAAGGCGCCAACACGCTGGAAGTCACGGATGGCATTCGCGCCAAACTGCACACACTCACCGAGATTCCCGCCGGGACGGCCGTGAAGTTTCTCTACGACCAGTCGCTCTACATTCGCCAATCCATCGCCAATCTGCAAAAAGAGGGGTTGCTTGGCGCGGGACTGGCCGGGTTGATGATTTTCATTTTCCTCGCGAGCGTGAAAGCCGCACTGGTGGTCGGCCTGGCCATTCCCCTCTCGCTCACCGTCGCGTTGGTCGCGCTCTACCTCACCGGTCAAAGCGTAAACATCATGACCTTGGGCGGATTAGCGTTGGTGATCGGCACCCTGCTGGACAACAACATTGTGGTGCAGGAAAACCTGCATCGGCATTTGGAAATGGGCAAGGACGGCCGCTCGGCGGCGGAAGACAGCGCGATGGAGCTGACACTCCCGATTCTCGTCGCGACGGTGTGCATCCTGATCGTGTACCTGCCGATTATGTTTTTTACCGGCATCATCAAGTACCTGTTCGTGCCGCTGGCCATGACGGTCGCCTTTGCCATGCTGGCCGACTATGTGGTCTCCATGTCGGTGACGCCGGTCGTCCTGGCCTGGCTCTATCAGACCGGGCACGGCAAGTCTCCCGAACATGACGCCTCGGCCGACGAGGGCTGGTTCCGCTATGTGCTCGCCATCTACGAACCACTGCTGAGGAGCGGTTTGCGGTTCAAACCGATAGTGATCGGGATCGCCGCCCTCGCGCTCCTCGGCACCGGTGCGTTTTTGATTCCGCGGCTCCACACCGAATTCTTCCCGAAGGTCGACGCGGGGAACTTCACCATGCTGGTCACCGCTCCGGAAGGATCGCGAATTGAAAAGACCACGGCCATCGTGGCGCAGATCGAACAACTGGTGCACGACACGATTCCGAAAACGGATTTGGAGGAAGTGATCTCGAACACCGGCCTCTATTTCGGTGATGCCGCACGGTTTGCGCCGAACACCGGTAACCATACCGCGTTCGTGCTCGTGAATCTGATCACGGGCCACGAAGGCCATACAGAAGATTACATTGCGCTCTTGCGCAGTAAGCTCAAGGCTTCGCTGCCTGGCGTGGAGGTCGCGTTTCGAACCGGCGGTATCATCAGCGACGTCTTGAACTTCGGCCTGAAGGCGCCGATCGACATTCAGGTCAAAGGGCCGAACCTCGACGTAATCAGGCCGGTGGCGGAACAGATCCAGCAACAGATTGCCCAGGTGCCCGACACGGTCGATGTACGCATCAAGCAGGGCAAGAGTTACCCCGAGCTACATATCGATGTGGATCGCACCAAAGCCGCCTACTACGGGATCAATCAGAATCGTGTCGTCGTGGACGTGATCACCGGTATCAGCTCAAATTTAGCACTCTCGCCGAATTACTGGCTGGACCCCAAAACCGCCAACGGGTATTTCCTGCTGGCGCAGTACCCGGAGCAATCACTCACCACGACAGAAGATCTGCTGAACATTCCGATCATCGGCGCACGCACGCCCCTGCTGCCGACCTCCAGCCTCACAGGGGGCGGCATGCAAGGCTCAACGCTCGCGCTGCAAAACACGCCGTTCGCCGGGCGGCAGATGGAGCTCACGAGTGGCTATTACGCCTCCGGCGATGACCGGCGTGGGCCGCCCGTGCTGCTGCGCGACCTGGCCCAGCTCAAGTTCAAGACCGGTCCCGATTCGGTGGACCATTACGACCTCTCGCGCTTGATCAACGTATTGGTCACCCCGGTCGGGAACGACCTCGGCCACGTCGCCAAAGACATCGAACAGGTGCTGGCCGGCATCCAGCTGCCGAAAGACGTCACCGTACAACTGCGCGGCGAAGTGGCCAACATGCGGGGGGCGATTCAGAATTTCGCGCTTGCCCTGCCATTGGCCGTGGTGCTGATTTACCTCGTGATGGTCGCCCTGTTTCGTTCGTTCATCGATCCGCTCATCATTCTGGTGGCCGTGCCTCTCGGCTGGATCGGCACGGTGCTGACCCTGCATCTGACGAACACGTCGGTGAATGTGGAATCGATGATCGGCACGCTCATGATGATGGGCATCGTGGTATCGAACAGTATTCTGCTGGTCGATTTTGCCAACCGCATGGTGCGCAATGGATCAACTGCCGAACATGCCGTGATCGAAGCCGGCCGCCGGCGCATCCGGCCCATTCTCATGACGGCCCTCGCGACGATTCTAGGCCTGCTGCCGCTTGCACTCGGCTTCGGCGAAGGTAATGAAACGATGGTGCCCCTGGCCCGCGCGGTGGTCGGCGGATTGGCAGTCAGCACGATCATGACACTGCTGGTCGTGCCCGTGATGCACAGCCTGGTACTGATCCGACGGGAACGTGCGCCCATCTCGACCACCGCTCCCGCGACTCCGGAGGACATTTAATGGACGAAACGTCAACGACTCTCCGTCCCGTCAGGGCCACGCGTCGGAAAACCCGCTGGGTCGCAATGGCGATTGTGCTCGTGCTGATCATCGGGGGCCTGCTCTATTGGCGCGACATTCACGAAGTCGGCCAACCGGTTCCCCCTGCATCACCCGCAGCGGCCACCGCACCTCCGCCATCCGAGGATACGCTGGCTGTGCCGGATAGTGCGCCGGTCGATGTCCAGGTGACGAAGCCGACCAAACGCGACCTTGTGTACACCGTCAAGCTTCCCGCCAACGTGTCTCCGCTCTATCAAACAACACTTTACGCCAAGGTCTCCGGCTACCTGAAATGGATCGGGCCGGACAAGGGCGATGCCGTGAAGAAGAATCAAATCGTGGCCGTGATCGATGCGCCGGAAGTGGAAGAGCAATACCAGCAGGCGGTGTCGGATTACAAAATCAAAAAGCTGACCTATGAGCGGCTCGCCAAGGTGTGGAAAGAATCGCCGGACGTCATCGCCAAGCAGGACGTGGATGTGGCCGAAGCCACCTATCAAGGCGCCCGGCATCTCATGGAACAGCGCGTCGTTATGCGCGACTACACCAAAGTTCGCGCGCCCTACGACGGCATCGTCACTGCGCGATTCGCCGATCCCGGCTCGCTGATTCAAATCGCCACCTCCTCGGCGACCAGCGCGATTCCACTCTTTACGATCATGGATCTCAACACCGTCCGCATCTATGCCAACGTGCCGCAGGATGACAGCCCGTGGATCGTTCCCGGCAAAACCACGGCAACCATCAAGGTGACCGAACTGCCGAGCCGCTCGTTTACCGGTGTCGTGACGCGTTCCACCATGGCGCTCGATCCGGCGACACGCAGCCTCTTAATCGAAATCGATTTGCCCAACGCAGACCATGCGCTTCGTCCCGGCACGTTCGCTGAGGTGGCGCTCGGCCTGCGCGAGATTCCGCAGGCCCTCGTCGTTCCGCCGCAGGCGGTGATCAGCACACCCAAAGGAAAGTCGGTCTTTATCATCGAAGAAGGCAAGGCCAAGCCGGTCGCGGTCCAGACCGGCATCAGCGACGGCCGATGGATCGAAATCACCTCCGGGTTACGAGGCGACGAAGATGTGGTCGCGGTGGGCAAGCGGCGGTTGCTGGAAGGCATGCCGGTCGTGGCCTCGCCGTTCAACCTGCCGGACGCCAAACTGTCTCAGCAGAAATTTGAACGGCGCGCGCCGGGGGGCACGCCGCCCCTGCCGACAGCCGCGCCGGCATCGAACGGAACTCCTCAGAAACAGGGAGATCGCCCATGAGACATCTATGGCCTCACACAACAGTCATGATGCTGGCTGCGTTGTCGTTGGCAGCATCCCCGCTCGCACGCGCAGCCGAGACGGAGCAGCCAATATCATTGTCCCGAGGCAGTTTTCTCGGCGTGCAACAGGCCGTGGAGATTGCCGTGAAGAATCACCCGATGCTGATCGAAGGCCAGGCCAATTTGAAGGCATCGGAAGCGCGCACCGAACAGGCCCGCTCGTTGTACTATCCCCAGGTCTATGCGAATGCCAACACGGTCGCTGGCGCCGGGGTCAGCAATCCGCGCTTCCTGATCGGCGGCGGATTGTTGCGCGAAAACCAGACCACTTTTACCGGCGGCGTGATCGCCAACCAACGCATCTACGACTTCGGTTACACGAGCAATTTGGTGGAATCGAGCAAGCTGGCCGAACGCGCGCAGGGACAGGATGTCAGCGCCAGGCGAGCGTTGGTGCTGCTCTATGTGCAGCGGGCCTATCTGAACAGCCTGAAGCGGCATCGGTTGGTGCAGATTGCGGAAGAGACGGTGCGGGAACGCGGGATCATCGCCGGGCAGATCGAAACCCTCTATCGCCAACAATTGAAATCCAAGCTCGATTTCGACCTCGCCCATGTGGAGCTGGTCAATGCGCAATCGCTTTTGGTACGAAGCCGGAACGACCTGAAAGGGAGCTTTGCCGATCTGAACCGGACGATGGGCATTGCCGGAGCCGACGACTACGTACTGGAGGATATTTCAGTGGCCGTGCGTCCGCAGAAAACGCTGGAGACCCTGATCAACGAAAGCCTCTCGCATCCGGAGGTGAAGCGAGCGAAGGAACAGACTGCTTCCGCTGATGCGCGACTGACCGCAACCAAACGCCAGTACATGCCCACCGTCTCGGCGATTGCCAGCGGCGGCACCTTCGATCCCTTTGATCCGCGTCAGAACCAGCAGACCGGGGGATGGTGGATGGCGGGTGCCATGGTTTCCATGCCGCTGTTCACGGGATTCCTGATCGAAAACCAGGTGGTGGAGGCTAACGCCAACCGGCAGGCCGCCTCCGCGGCGACCAGCAACATCGAACAGGCGTTGACCCAGCAGGTGACCAATGCCTATCTCGACACCCTCACCTTCGCGCAACAGATCACCCTGGCGGAAGAGCAGGTCAGGACGGCACAGGAAGCGCTCCAACTCTCCAAACAGCGCTATAAGCTCGGATTGGGAACGGTGGTGGAAGTGACGCAGTCGGAGGTGGCGCTCACCGCGGCGCAAACGCGCTTGGCGGAGACTCAGTACGATTATAAAATCGCGGAAGTCACGCTGGCCTATACCTCGCAAGGCGACGACACAGGCCGGATTCTCTTGATGAGCCGCGCTTCCACCAGCCCCCGTCCTCCTGACACAGCAAACCAACCGGAAGGCCCGCGAGCAGCGTACTAGCAGACATGACGCAGCATTTCGAGAGACGAGTCACTAGCGACGGCGAGGTCAGATAGGCTGGCCGGGAAAGACGATGGCGAGGTCGATCACGAGTTCATCTTTGGAGTTGGCCAGGAGCCAATCCCAAATGCTGGTGGATTGATGCACCCGCGCCTGATCGAGGTCGAAAAACAAATCGAACCCTTTCGAGATGATCGGATTCATCGGGTACCGTCGATCGTAGATCATCCCATAGGCCGGAATGCCGTAGACGGTCTGCCAGTTCCCCAAAATGAAATGGAGTTCGGTGCCCCGGACATAGAGCCCGCCCGACGTGATAGTACGTTTCACCGAGGTCTGAGGCTGGCTCAGATAGTAGGTGACCCGCTCATTCTCCCGCGCTAACCGCAACGCTTCGACCAATTGCGGCACCAGGATCATGATCTCCGCATCGCGGAACATGGGCAGCCGTCGTGATTCGCCCGCGATCCAGCGCTGGAGCGACGTCTGATGTTCCTGCACCGTAAGGCCCATCAACACCCGCCGCACCTGTTCGTGGGAAAACTGAGCCGGATGCGTGAAATGCCCCGGCGGCCATTCCGGCAGCACGTTGGCATCCAACTCAAGCCGCACGAAATTCACCGGGTCTTCGTAGACGGTCCGCGACGGGACCTGGGGAATGGCGCAGCCCGCAGCGGCGAACGCCGCTGCGGCCAACACGACAGACACACAGTAATACGTGAAAGGTCGGCGGACCCGCCGCGCCCTCTTTGAACCTTCTCCCTTCACGTGTGACTTGTCACGTTGTACGTTTCTCGCCCATCACTCTGCGATAGTGACGGTCATCTCGATGCGCTCCAGCGGATTGTCCCGCCCGTCGCGCTTGGACCCGACGACCTTATCCACCACATCGAGCCCGCTCTGCACTTCGCCGAACACCGTATATTGCAAGTCCAGAAAATTGGCGTCGTTGACGCAGATGAAGAACTGCGATCCCGCGCTGTCCGGATCGTTGGCCCGCGCCATGGACAGGGTGCCCCGCTTGTGCGGCTTGCTGTTGAACTCGGCTTTCACATTGTGGCCGGGACCGCCCATGCCGTGCGACGCACGGTCGGGATTCTTGCTGTTGGGATCGCCGCCCTGAATCATGAAACCTGGAATCACGCGGTGAAACGTGGTGCCGTTGTAGAAACCCTTCTTCGCCAGATCTACGAAATTTTTCACGTGATTGGGTGCGACGTCGGGGAAAAATCGAAGCACGATCTGGCCCCAGGGCTCATTCTTGGATGTCACGGTAATTGTTGCTTGTGGCGAACCGGTTTGTGCCGTCATCTCATATCCTTTCCTACTCAGTTAAACTTGAAGGGCGCGACGCTCTCGCCTTCCAATCCCTGGCTGACTGCCGTCCAGGTAAGGCCGTCGTCATCGCTGCGAAACACCCCGGAACTCGTTCCGGCGTAGAAGCCACCCTTGTCACCCTCGATCAACACTTGCACCGACAGATTGCTGAGCCCTTTGTTCAACGGCATCCATTGCCGCCCCTTATCGATGGTCTTGAAAATGCCCCGCCCCGTGGCGACATAGACGCCGCGCTCGTTGCTGATGAGGCCGCGAATCGAATCGTTCGGCAAGGCCCGGCTGATCGGCAGCCAGGTTTTACCGCCGTCGCCGCTGCGGAAGACTCCGCCGTCGAACGTGCCCGCGTAGACACCCTGCTCCTTATCGACGGCCAGCACGCGAATAAAATTCTCCACCAAGCCTTCGTGGTCTTTCAGTCCCTGCTGCAGGCGGGTCCATCCCGGCGAGCGCTCCTTGTAACTATGCACGCCTTTGCCGGAAGTTCCCGCGTATAACGTGCCATCATTCGTCCGGGCCAACGCGTGCACCAGAATCTCGTCCAGCCCGGTGGTCACGACCTTCCACTGATCCTGAGCCGCATTCAACAGGTACACACCGTCGCCGGTCCCGGCATACAGTCCCTTGGCGTCCATCATCAGCACTTTGATCTCGAGCCGCTTCAGGCCCTTATTGAGTGCCTGCCACGTCTTGCCCGCATCGCGGGAACGGAACACCCCGCCGCGGAACGTGCCGGCATAAATCGCTCCGTCCTTGGCAGTGGTGAGACAGAGCACGAAGGGATCAGTCAATCCCTCGTTGGCCGATGTCCAGGTGCCGCCACGATCGCTGCTTCGAAAAATCCCCATACCGAAGGATCCCGCATAGATCACGCCTCCGGCTCCAGCCGCCAAGGCTTGAATGCTCGTATTGCCGATATCGGCCGGCGTGGACGGGTCTTGCCCTGGGTGGCCCTGTTCGAGTTTCAGCTGCCCGCCGTTTTCATTTCCAACCGGGAAGGATTCGGCCTGGGCATATCCCTGCAGACTGCCGACCGTCAGCGCCGTCAACACCACCATATGACGTAGCATAGCTTGATCACCCTTCTAAAATTGTGAACGCCGATTATCGAACGCGATGACCGGCGGTACCGATGGGGATATCAGGATCGAGAGGCAGATTCATGTCAGGTGCCGGCCCCGCGGACCGCCCGAAGATCTTTGCGCCAATGATGCCGATCTCATAGAGTACCATGAGCGGGACCGCCATCAGCAACATGGTGAACAGCGTGGCGTCAGGCGTCACAATGGCCGAAATGATCAACGCCGCCATGATGGCATGTTTGCGGTAGTGGGCCAGCACAGCCGCCGACACGACACCCACCCGCGACAACAGGGTCAGTACCAGAGGCAGTTCAAAGGCACACCCGAAGATCAGCAGGAATTTCACGTTAAAGTCGATATAGGTTCCCACCCCCAGCGCTGGAGTAATGTCACGATCCATACCGAAACTCACGAAGAAGTCGATGACGAGCGGCAGGATGACCAGATTGCAAAAGATCAGCCCTAACGCAAACAGCAGCGCGGCCAGCAGGAGAATCGGAATTGCCCAGCGCTGCTCCTGAGGGAGCAACGCCGGTTCGATAAACTTCCAGCACTGGTAGAACACGATCGGCAGGCTCAAAATGATGCCTGCCAGAAACGACACTTTGATGGAGGCGAACAAGGCCTCGGTCGGTCCGTAGAACACCAGCTGATTGGGGAAGGGGCGATTGAGCCAGGCAACCATCTCGGTCGAGTAGGCGAACGCCGTCGCAAACGCGACCCCCAAGGTCACCGCGATGATCAGCAGCCGCTTCTTGAGCGACTGAATATGGGCGGCCAGTGGTGCGAGCATTCCCTGTCTGAACCAACGCCGAGCTACTCCGCCCGCTCAGCCTTGCCCAGCGGGGCCGGCAAGACGAGCCCGACACGGAGCCCTATCGATCCTCGTC
>WBZQ01000066.1_pt1 | contig 111051 bp, 108 predicted proteins | sample 5204251 | NCBI WGS metagenome assembly WBZQ01 (sample SAMN12412402, study PRJNA552823) | activated sludge metagenome | isolation source: activated sludge from nitrification reactor of wastewater treatment plant... | place: USA: Virginia | collected 2017-09
ATCTTGCGCAGGCATCAGTGGGATTGGGCAACTATCAGCACTGGAAGGATTCGACGCCCTGGGAAATCGAACTCGCCGTGACCGTCGATTCCGGACTGTTCGTGGACCATCGAGGAGATGCGCTGGAGGAACGATTCGTCTCATTGGCACTGCGTTATTCTGCCTTCACCTTCGAAACGTGGAACGATCTCATCAATCAAAAAGACTATGGTCCGACCTTCGGCGCCCGCCTGACACTCGATCTGTTCTATATGTACGATCGCTGGTTTCACTGAAGGTCAGTGGCGTTCACGCTGACAGGCTCGCGTAACCGCCTCAGCCTGAACCTACCGCAAAATCCCCACGAACCAGAGCAGCACGAGAATGCTGGCCGGGACGCCCAACAACCAGAGGATGACCCCTTTGCCCATCGGTCCCATGGACCCCTCCTTGTGAGCTGTAGCTCACGGTAAGAACGCCGCCGCCGTAAGCTCGCGATTCAAAGCCGCGACCATGTTCAGATGTGCGCGGTGATCTTGTTCAAGATCCGCCACAAATAGGTCGGCATGCTTCCGTTGCAGGACCTGTCCGAATTCGGCTTGCCTACTGACTGGGATGTCATACAGAGCGGCCAGGGCGCTCACATATTGCCCGCCACCTGCTGCCGCTTCCTGCCTGAGATTTTCGTATGCCACCCCTGCAAATAGATTGATCTTCTGTTCCTTCACGATCATGCCATCGGACGTAAAGAGTTCATTCGGGCTCGTGCTGGAGAAAAAATTGACGGTCGTATCGACCGTGGCTTTGGTGGTGTTACAGGCCCCAACAGACAAGCCGACGGCCAGTACCCACAGAGTCACACCCAGGTGGCGCATGGATTGTGTTGATGCCATACGAACCTCCTTCCCGCTCACTCCCGGCAAGTTGAACAGCGCTTCCTGTTCACTTATAGCGGGCGAGCAGGAACAGTGCCCCTGGTGATTACCCTGGAGGAAGCAGGAATACGCTCCTGGCGAGAACGCTGTGGGTGAAACACGTCTGGTCTTGAGGAGAAGCTGGAGTGCGAACTATTCAGAAACCGCAAGGGAACGGCCGGTCACAAAATGCCCGACACCGTCACCATTCTTTAAACACGACAAAGACGGCGCCGATCATCATGCCGAACCCAACCAGATAATTCCATTTCAGCTCTTCCTTGAGATAGACGACCGAGAAGACGCAGAACACGATTAGCGTGATCACTTCCTGTATCGTCTTGAGCTGCGCCGCGGTGAACTCATAATGGCCGATACGATTGGCGGGAACCTGGAAGCAGTACTCCACGAACGCGATGCCCCAACTCGCCAGAATCGCCATCCACAACGGCGACTCTTTGTATTTCAAATGTCCATACCAGGCGAAGGTCATGAAGATGTTGGAGATGGTCAGTAAAAGAATGGTGTGCATGGGCCTCCTCTGGGATATGGGGAAACAGCAGCGGGGAAAGAAGTACTTCCTTGGAGACTCAACATCATTGGCGTCTCCTGCCTCCCCACATCTCTCCATTCATAGCGGGGTGGAAGGGTAGAGTCTTCGGAGTCGGCATGGCGGGCGTGGAGAGATGCAGCGGATAAACTTGCCGTTGTGCGACGGCATGCGACCTTCGGTCGCGCCTCACAGTCGCACACGGCAACAGGTAGCGGGTCGTGAGCAGTCCGCGCTCATCGCATCATGCCTATCCCTAACGCGCCACCCCTCACACCCCCGCTTCTCTTAACACCTGTCCCGTAAACGACCGCTTGGATTTGGCGATCTCCTTCGGCGGTCCTTCGGCCACGATCTCGCCGCCGCGGTCGCCGCCCTCAGGCCCCAGGTCGATCACCCAGTCTGCGTTGCGAATCATGTCGAGATTGTGCTCGATCACCAGGACGGTATTACCGCTTTCAACCAGGCGGTCGAGCACGTCCAGCAGACGTTGCGTATCGGCGAAGTGAAGGCCGGTCGTCGGCTCATCGAGGATGTACATGGTGCGGCCAGTGGGTCGCTTGGAGAGCTCGCGCGAGAGCTTCACCCGCTGGGCTTCGCCGCCGGAGAGCGTGGTGGCCGACTGCCCGAGTTTCACGTAGTGGAGCCCGACGTCGTGCAGCGTTTGGAGTTTCGCCTTGATGTAGGGAATGTTCTCGAAAAATTCCAGTGCATCATCGACCGTCATATTCAAAACATCGGCGATGCTGCGCCCCTTGTACTGAATGTCCAAGGTTTCCCGGTTGTAGCGCTGCCCCTTGCACACCTCACAGGTGACGTAGACGTCGGGCAAAAAATGCATCTCGATTTTGATGAGCCCATCGCCCTGACAGGCTTCACACCGGCCGCCTTTCACATTGAAGCTGTAGCGGCCTGGCTTGTACCCGCGCACCCGCGACTCCGGCAGGTTCGAAAAGAGATCGCGAATGAAGGTGAACAGTCCGGTGTAGGTGGCCGGATTGGAGCGGGGCGTGCGCCCGATGGGCGACTGGTCGATGTCGATGATCTTATCCAGCGCCTCAACCCCCTTCAGTTCCTTACACCCATCGATCTTCGGCTTCTTCTGATACAGCAGTTGCGAGAGCGAGTGGAACAACACTTCGAGCACGAGCGTGCTCTTTCCCGACCCCGACACACCGGTCACGCAGGTGAGCAAGCCCAACGGCACGTTGAGGGTCACCCCTTTCAAATTGTGTTTTTTGGCGCCGACGACCGTCAGGAACCCTTTGGGCTTTCGCGTGCGCGCCGGCAACGAGACCATCTGCGCGCCGAGCAGATACTGCCCCGTGAGGGAGTCGGGGTTGGCCATCACCTGTTTGGGTGTGCCTTGAGCAATGATTTTTCCGCCATGCGTGCCGGCGCCGGGCCCGAGATCGAGAATGTAATCGGCCGCCTGCATGGTCTCCGCATCGTGCTCGACGACGATGACGGTATTGCCGAGATCGCGAAGACGCAGCAGTGTCTGCAACAGACGCCGATTGTCGCGCTGATGCAGGCCGATCGACGGTTCGTCCAGGATGTACAACACGCCCACCAGCCCCGAACCGATCTGCGTGGCAAGCCGAATCCGTTGCCCCTCGCCGCCGGACAAGGTGGCCGCCGGACGGTCCAAGGTCAGATAGTCCAGACCGACATTGACGAGAAATCCCAGCCGCTCGCGGATTTCTTTTAAGATCCGATGCGCGATCACCAGTTCGCGTTCGGTGAACGTGAGTCCGGCAAAAAAATCCGCCGCCGCCCGCACCGACAGCTCGGTCACTTCGGCGATGGAGCGCTTGGCGATCTTCACCGCCAGACTCTCCGGCTTGAGACGCGCGCCGTGGCAACGTTCGCACCGTTCCAGCAACGTGAAATCTTCGTCTTCAGATGCGCCCGGCGCCATCGCGTAGCCGATGCCATCGCAAGCGGGGCACGCCCCATGCGGGCTGTTGAAGGAGAAGACCCGAGGCGTAATCTCGGGATAACTCACTCCGCACTTGATACACGCCAGCTTGTCACTATAGACGTGCACTTTGCCCGGCTCCGTGAGCACCCCGACCAATCCCCCAGCCAGCTTCACCGACGTTTCGACGGAATCCGCGATCCGTCGCATCAACGCATCGCCTGGCTTCATCACCAGCCGATCGACGACGATCTCGATGTTGTGCTTTTTCTGCTTGTCGAGGACGATGTCGTCGCCGAGATCAACGATCTCGCCGTTGATTCTCGCCCTGACATACCCGGCCTTCCGCATCTCCAGTAATTCTTTTCGATACTCGCCTTTCCGGCCACGAACGATGGGCGAGAGGATTTGAAACTTCGAGCCTTCCGGCAGTTCACAGATCGCATCCACCATTTGCTGCACCGTCTGCGCGGTAATCTCCTGGCCACATTGAAAACAACAGGGATGGCCGACACGGGCGTACAGCAGGCGGAGATAGTCGTAAATTTCCGTGACCGTCCCAACGGTCGAGCGGGGATTGTGGCTGGTGCTTTTCTGTTCGATGGAAATAGCGGGCGACAACCCCTCGATGGAATCCACATCGGGCTTGCCCATCTGTTCGAGGAACTGCCTGGCATAAGCCGAGAGCGACTCCACGTACCGCCGCTGGCCTTCGGCATAGATGGTATCAAACGCCAGGGAGGACTTCCCCGACCCGCTCAGCCCGGTGATGACGACGAGTTTGTCTCGTGGAATCTCGACATCGAGATTCTTCAGATTGTGCTCACGCGCACCTTTCACGACAATGGTATTGCTCATAAGGGCGGGATTATAACACGCCGCTCCCACACGCTCGTTCGCCTCATCCTCATTGTCCCCACCCCAGGCCGGATCATCCCGGCCTCGATCGGGCCTCGGCCGTGTCGGAAAACGGGCAGTTTAGTTTTTTCCCCGACCTGCCGATAGGGAGGTGTGGGCACTTCCGTATCCCAACCATAACCATCTACGATAGTTCAGCCACTATGCATGACGTGCTGAGCCTCTTTAAGCGCAACATCAATCAACTCTTTGGAATTACGGTCGATATCCTCAACGTCGGCCGCTCCCTCCAACAGCTGTCGCTGTCCATGCAAATTCTTGCGAACAACGGCGTGGTCCAAGCCGCCAAGATTCCCGGCGGAAAAGGCCGGCCCATGCTGGCCCTGGTCGAGATCCTGAACAACACCCCTAAGGAAATCCGCCCGGAGGTGGCCGCGTTAGAGCACCTCTGTGCCGGGTTGGCCAAGGTCACCGCGAGCAGCTCGAACATCATCTGGCGGTATCATCAGTTGATTGCCAGCCTCCTGTCGGCGATGGCGCATGGGGAACGCTCCTCGGCCTCCAACGGTCTGGACTCGTTATCACATTTGCGCTTCACCACGGCGGCGGATCTCACTCAACTGACTCAGCATCCAGCGTTTCTCTCCGCGGAAGCGCTTGAGCGCGAAAATCGTCAATTTGTGGTCAACCTTTGCCAGGCCAATCTCACCGAGTTGCATGAGCGGCTCAAAGAGGCGCTGCGCTGTTTGGGAGAGACCCAACAGGCCCTGGGCGGGCTTAAATCGATCGGACTCACCGCTCGCTACATGGCATTTTGCATCGCTTCCGAAGCAGCCGGGCTGGCGGAGGCAGAGGCCAACTTCAAGAACCTGGCGACCGAAATCACCCGTGTCGTGGATGACCTGGACGGAAAGACGCTTGCCATGAAAAAGGCCATCGAACATGGGCAGGAGCTGTTAGACCTGCTGTTGAAGGGATATACCTATGCAAAGTAAAGTCTTGTTCCACAAAGACGACCATCAGTGGGTCGTGATCGGCCGGGACCCGGAAAAGGACGATCATGTCATCGACACCAATGAATATGTGATCATCCATCGCGGCCACGCCATGCTGTTGGACCCAGGAGGCATTCAGATTTTCCCCCAGGTGCTGGCTGAACTGGCGAAATATGTCCGCATGCAGGATATCAAGGTGATCTTCGCCAGCCACCAGGACCCGGACATTTGCTCGTCGCTTGCCATGTGGCTCGACTTGAACCCATCAATCAAGACTTACTGCTCTTGGCTCTGGACCGGCTTTGTCAGCCATTTCAGCACCGGCGCCGTTATCATGTTAAACCCGATCCCCGACGACGGCATGCGCATCAAAATCGGCGAGGAAGGCCCGGAAGTGGAAGCTGTTCCAGCCCATTACTGCCACTCTTCGGGAAACTTTTCCTTGTACGACCCGACGGCGGGAATCCTCTTTTCCGGCGACATCGGGTCGGCCCTGGTGCCCAATCACGAGGCCAGTCTCGTGGTCACCGACTTTGATCAACATATCCAGTACATGCGCGGCTTTCATCTCCGTTGGATGCCGTCGACCACCGCGCTCCGCGGATGGGTCCAACGGGTTCGTGCGATCAAGCCGAAGATGATCTGCCCGCAGCACGGGTCGATTTTCCAGGGGGAGCACGTCGGCAAACTGCTCGATTGGCTGGAAAGCCTCGAAGTCGGTCAGTGGAAAGGGGCTACGCCCAAGTCCGACACCCGCGCCGCCGCCTGAGTTCATTGCCCGGCAACCAACATCGGCCCGCCACCAGCGTTTCACCAGCCCCCCCGCGATCTTGACAACAGGCAAAAGCGGGTGCTACCACCCTCCCATGGTGCGGGCAGAACAATCTCCGATAACCGAACCAACAGAAGGGGCGGCGAAAGCCGTCTCGACGTGGTCCGGTCAGGCTCGTGAACAGGCCGTTCAGCGCATGTTCACCGCGATCGCAGGCGTCTACGATCTCAACAATACCCTGCTCAGCTTCGGCCTCCATCACCATTGGAAACGCCTCACGGCCTCCTACGTGCCCACCGTGACGAACGGCCGCGCGCTCGACATCGGCGCCGGAACAGCGGACCTCGCACTGTTGATCGAACCGAAAATGGGCGAAGAGGGCCATGTCGTGGCGTCCGATTTGAATCATGCCATGTTGGCTGAAGGACTTCGCAAAGTTGCGGGTCGCGGACTCCTCGACCGAATCACCTGCCTGCAAGCGAATGCCGAACATCTGGGATTTCCCGATGACACGTTCCACGCCGTCACAACAGGATTCTGCATGCGGAATGTCGGCAACCTGACGCAGGCGTTCACGGAAATCCGGCGGGTATTACGGCCGGGCGGCCGCTTCGTCTGCCTGGAATTCTCCCGACCGGCCTATGGCTGGTTACGTGCACTCTATGATTGGTATTCCTTCCGTCTGCTGCCATGGATTGGCACGAAGGTCGCGCGGGACCGAACCGGGGTGTACGAATATCTTCCGGCGTCGATCCGCACGTTTCCCGACCAGGAACGCCTGGCAGCACTCTTGCGCGACGCGGGATTCCGCCAGGTCGAGTACCGCAACCTTACCGGCGGCATCGTCGCGATCCATGTGGCCACTAAATAACAACACGCGATCAGCTTTCAGCTCTCAGCGCAGGCTGATGGCTATGAGCTGACGGCTGATGGCTGATGAATTCCATCCTCTACATTTTTCTGCCCTGTAAGAAGGTCTATCCGATCGGCGTGACCTACCTGGCGGACTTCATCCATCGCCGGAAGCCGGAGGTACGGCAGCGCATTCTCGACCTGTCCTTGTTTCCTGAGTCGCAGCGCACACAGGCGATCCGGGATGTTGCGCTCGACTTCAAGCCGGACCTGGTCTGTTTTTCGTGGCGGGATATTCAGATTTTTTCCCCTCACGAAGGTGATGCGTCACTGGAGCACGCCTTCAATTTTTACTTCGCCAGCAATCCGATCAAACGGGTCGCCGCGTCATTCGCCGGCTTGAAGCAGCTGTATCGGTATTACAGCCACATTCGCGCGAACCTCTCGTACCCCTGGTTGATCCGAAAGGAATTCCCCAAGAGCCAGATCATGATCGGCGGCGGCGCGTTTACGGCGTTTGCCGATCAACTGATCGAAAAACTTCCGGAAGGCACCATTGGAATTCTGGGTGAGGGGGAAGACGCGATTCTCAAGGTGGTCAACGGTGAATCGCTGGAACACGAACGCTATATCATTCGAGAAGGAAACCAGACGCGCAAAGGCCAGCAGGGCTCACCGGCACTACTCGACGCGTTGACCGTCGATTTGCCCTATCTCACCTCCATTTTCCCTCAGCATGCCTCGTATATGGATGAGTCGATCGGCGTCCAGACGAAACGCGGGTGCCCCTACGATTGCGCGTTCTGCCTCTATCCCTACATTGAAGGCAAACGGGTACGGTATCGGCCGCCTGAAATGGTCGTCAAAGACATCTCTCAGCACTATCATCAGTGGGGTGCGCGCAGATTCTGGTTTACCGATGCCCAGTTCATCACAGGGAAGGAAGCCTATCCGCAGTGCACGGAGATTCTCGAACGAATCCTGAGTGAGAAGCTGGAGATTGAGTGGTCGGGCTATATTCGCACCTCGTTGATCACACCGGAGCTGGCCAAGCTGATGGTGCGATCGGGTGTGGGAGATTTGGAAGTCGCCATTACGTCCGGATCGCAGGAGGTGCTGAACAACCTGCACATGGGCTTCAAGCTCGAACGCCTGTACGATGGATGTCGTTACCTGGCCGAAGCCGGGTTCAAGGGGAAGGTCATCCTCAATTATTCACTAAACTCCCCGAAGGAGACCGAAGACAGCCTGCTTCAAAGCGTCGAGTCCTACAAGAAGGTCGCGGCGATCCTGGGAGAGGAGCGTGTCTTCCCCTTGATGTTCTTTCTTGGAATCCAACCGAATACGGACTTGGAACATCGATTGCTGGAGGAAGGGTACCTGTCTGCAGGATACAATCCGCTCATGCTCACGCCGACGAGCATTCGCAAACTGCTGTATAACCCGGCCCCCCTCAACAAGCTCATCGCGAAAGCCTGCCTCACGGCCTGGCAACAGAAAGAAGGCAGCCGCGACCCACGAGCCTGGTCCGGCTCGCTCTCACAAACCGCGCCGACTGAGGGGAAACCGGACCACACGCACTATGCCGACGCGAATCTGATTCGAGGAGTGCACAACAACTCCGGACGGGACGCACTCCTGACCTTGGAAGAGATCCTCCGGTCTCGCCGCCCCACTCACCCGACTGCGGCTCAGGCGGAAAAGACTGCTGTGAGTCCAACGAGTTAGCTGTTATCCACAGGCCATGCGCTTGCCGTGGGTTTGCTTGCATTCCCCGAGAGCACGGTGCTATCATGCCGCTTCTTTTGGGGTAAAGTTCCATTCAACCGTTTGAATTCTTGGCGGTTCTCTGATCTCTTCCCCCTATAGAGTGTTTGCCTAGGAGGCGTTTCGATGTACAAGACCATCTATATCCCGGTCGACAATTCCGACCATTCTAATACAGCCGTTGATGTCGGAGTTGAACTGGCGAAAACCTACGGCTCCAAGATTGTGGGCAGCCACGTCTATGCCGCCAAGATGCACGATAAACGATTCAAGCAGATGGAGGCCGGGCTTCCGGAGGAATATCACGACGAGAAGGAACTCGACCGGCAGCGCCAGATCCACGACTCGCTGATCACGCGCGGACTCCAGATCATCACCGACTCCTACCTTGATTACGTCGATAAAAAATGTAACGAAGCCAACCTACCGGTGGAGCGTCGCTCGTTGGAGGGCCGGAACTGGAAGGTCTTGGCTGAGGATATCAACACCAACGCCTACGATCTTGTCATCATGGGCGCCTTGGGAGTCGGTGCCGTCAAGGACAGCGTGATCGGCAGCAACACTGAACGAGTACTTCGGCGTGTGCGGAACTCCGACATGCTGATCATCAAGCAACCTCAACCGATGGGCACGGGCAAAATCGTCGTCGCCGTCGACGGCAGTCCCTATTCATTCGGCGGACTCATGACCGGCTTGGCACTCGGCAAGGCGTTCAACGTCCCGGTCGAAGTCATTTCCGCCTTTGACCCCTACTTCCACTATGCCGCATTCCACAGCATCTCCGGCGTGTTGAACGAAGAAGCCGGCAAGGTGTTCCGCTTCAAGGAGCAGGAAAAGCTGCACGAAGAGGTCATCGACAGCGGGTTGGCGAAGATCTACCAGTCACATCTCGACATTTCCCGTGAAATCGCCCAAGCCGAGCAGACCGACGTCAAAACGACGTTGCTGGACGGCAAGGCCTTCGAGAAGATCATTCAATATGTGCGTAAAGAGAACCCGTGGCTGCTCATCGTCGGCCGAATCGGCGTCCACAGCGACGAAGACATGGACATCGGCAGCAACACGGAAAACCTACTGCGCTCCGCCGCCTGCAATATTCTGGTGTCGAATCGTAAGTATGTTCCACCCATCGATACGCAGGCAGAGTACACCATCGCCTGGACGGAAGAAGCGTTGCGACGCATGGAGCGGATTCCTGTATTTGCCCGAGGGGTCGCCAAGACCGCCATCCACCGCTATGCCATCGAGAAGGGACACACGATCATCAGCAACACGGTCGTCGACGCAGCGGTCGGACACATCCTTCCGAAAGGCGCGATGGACGCGATGCGGGCGCTCGGCGGAAACCTCGATGCCGCCGGGATTGATCGCGACAAGATGCAAGCCGACGATTCGGTCGCGCAGGATCTGATGGGCTCGACGCTGAGCGGCATGATGACCCAGGTCGTCGAAGAAAAGCCGGTTCACAGCCCCGGGACACAGGCGTATCTGGATCGTATGAGCCAGAACTACTTTGTCTGCGACGGTTGCGGATACATCGGCAAGGGCGATACCCCCGTGAAGTGCCCCGTATGCAGCGCCGATGGCGATCGATTCAAGCAGGTCGACAAGTCGATCTTCGAAGCGGCGGCCAAGGCAGAGGGTGGACTCGAAACCGATGTCGCCTATGACGATATTCCGATGCAATGGACGAAGGATGCCAAAGAGGCCATTCGCGCCGTGCCGGCTGGATTCCAGCGTCGTCGGGCAAAGGCCAAGATTGAAAAGAGCGCCCGCAAGCTCGGCATGACGACCATTACGCTCGAATACGCCGCTCCCATGATTCAGGAAGCAGCGGCCGAAGATTACACCCCGATTTTCGCCAACAAAGGGACCGGAACCGCACCCGAGCCGGCAGTCGCGGAAACCAACGGAACCAGTGCCCCTACGCCCAACGGCAATGGAACATCGGAGCCCGAAACGGCTGCTTCTCCCTACACCTGGACGCCTGATGCTCAGGGCCGTCTGGACCGTGCACCGGAAGGGTTCATGCGGGAATGCACCAAGGCCTTGATCGAGAAACACGCCGATAAAATCGGAACCACCGTCATTACATTAGAAGTTGCAACCGAGGGAATTGAACAGGCGAAGGGTTACATGGCCGACGCCATGAAAACCGGCAATCTCAAAGACATGATTGCCAACCTGACTGGCTCCTCCAAGACCGGGGCAAACCGGTGATGGGTAAGTCGTTGCCGGTTATCAATATTCCCTTTCTCGGCGATAAGCTGGAATCGCTTCAGCAGCAGATCTCCAAGTTCATCTCCCCGACGTCTCCATTGCCGGGACCGAACGATGGTCGCACCGTTGACGATTTCAAGCCGTACCTCGTGGCACTGAATCTCACCAAGCGATGCAACCTCAAATGCGATCACTGCTACCTTGACGCCACCACCAAAGCCGGTGGAGGATCCGACGAACTCAGCACGGAAGAGTGCTTCCGCCTCATCGATCAAATTGCCGAAGTGAACAAGGGATGCCTGTTGGTGATCACCGGCGGCGAGCCGCTCGTACGGCCGGACATTCTGGACATTGCCCGCCATGCGGTTGGACTCGGCTTTATCGTCGTGTTCGGCACCAATGGCATGTTGATCAACGATCGCATGGCCAAAACATTGGTGGAAATCGGCGTCATGGGCGTCGGTATCAGCATCGATTCCCTTGATCCAGCCAAACACGATCAATTTCGAGGCGTCCCCGGTGCCTTCGCGAGCGCACTGGCCGGTATCGAGGCGTGCAAACGCAACGGCCTTCAATTCCAAGTGCACTTTAGCGCCCAACCCATGAACTACCAGGAGTTGCCGCAGGTGGTGGAATGGGCCCATACGCTCGGGGCGCGGGTCTTGAATGTGTTCTTTATGGTCTGCACGGGGCGCGGAGAAGAACTGACCGATATCAGCCCGCAGCAATACGAAGAAGTGCTGGGCTACTTAGTGGATTGCCAAGATCAATACAAAGACATGCTGGTCCGGGCCCGTTGTGCCCCGCATTTCAAACGGCTGGCCTATGAAAAAGATCCCAATTCTCCACTCACCAAGGCGACGGGCTACATGGGCGGCGGTTGCCTGGCCGGAACCAATTATGCGCGCGTCACGCCGAACGGAGAGCTGACTCCCTGTCCGTATATGCCGCTGTCGGCCGGCAATGTGCGCGAGGCAAGCTTCGTCGATCTGTGGGAACGCTCCGACGTCTTCAATTCCTTCCGCTACCCGCAGCTGAAGGGGAAGTGCGGAGATTGCGAATACACCGATATTTGCGGAGGCTGCCGCGCCCGTCCCTATGTCGACCACGGCGACTGGCTAGATGAGGATCAGTGGTGCCTCTACACCCCCAAGGGTGGCGAAAAAATTAAGGTCGCCTTTAATACTCCCGAAGAGACTGCCGTCGCATGGGACGAAGCGTCCGAACTTCGTCTGAGCCGGATTCCCTACTTCCTCCGCGCCATGGTCAAGAAAGGCGTCGAACGGCATGCCCGGGAAAATGGCATTGCTCTGATCACCATTGAACTCATGGAAGAGCTGCGCAAGAAGCGGTTCGGAAACGACGCCCCGGTCTTCAACTTTGACATGCGAGGGAAGGAGTAGGGACCGGCCTGCGCAGCGACTGTAGCCACCTGACTGCCATCGTCGCCCGCTCCCCTCCAATTGACCATGGATTCCGTACAAAGCATTTTCCTTGATCTCAATCAGCTCATTCCCATCGTCAATCATTGGTTTCATCTGCTCTCTGCCGTCATTTGGATCGGCGGCCTCGCATTTCTTGTGATGGCCGTGGCTCCGGGGCTGCGTGAGGGCGGGCTCCCGAAAGAATACATCCGTCCAATCACCGACGCATTCTATCGCCACTACAAACGGGTGGCAGGTATTCTCCTGGTCGTCCTGCTGTTTACCGGCGGCATCAACTTACACTACGTCAACCAGATCTTCGTCTCGCAGACCGGCCAAGGGTTGCAGAACCATCCGAAGTACCTCTGGATCTTCTGCATCAAGCTGATCCTGGTCCTGTGCCTCCTGACGCTGTTCCTGTATACCGTCATCTTCAAGTCCGATGAGGATGAAGAGGAGGAGGGTGAAACCTACGAATCGATTCCCTTTCAACGTGCCGCCCTCTGGATGGGCTTCTTTATCATCCTCTGCGCTGCTGCAATGAAGCACTTGCATCAGTAGGCACGCGCGCAATCCCTCATCCCCTTTCCCCGACATCGACTCTCGCCCCCTAAGAACCCCCTGTTGCTCGGCCAGCTGGCTCAGCGACATCCCCGACCCCATTTCATGCTTCCTTCCACCATCGGCTCAAAATCTGTTGGCATTCGTAGGCCGATCCAGGTACCCTGCGACCGCGCACATGGCATGTGTGTTGCTTACTATGGCTGAGACCGCGCGATTCATCGCTCCACACTCGCGGTCCCTTGCTGATTGATCCAGACTGGCGCCGCCTCGGTTGCCCGAAAACCGGACCGACCATGCATGCACTATTTCCCTAATCTCGCCCAGCATGAGGAGATACGCCATGCCTATCCGCCTACACCGTGCCTTGCTCCTGACCGCCCTCTTCCTCATCTTTTCGCCCTTGCACTGTCGGGCAATCGATCCCGTCCCATCCCAGAATCCAGCCACCCCTCTTAACCACGGGCTGTCGGATCTGGAACTGCAGCAGTGGTACCACTTGTCAGCCGGAACTCAGCTGATTCCGTATGATTGGCTGGTGGCGCTAGTGGATGACTCCCTCACGAAAATATTCGCGGTGACGGGGCTCGTCGCAGACCCAGGGCACTCCGACAAACTCCCGGTCGGATTTGCCAAGACCGAAGGGCCGAATATCCCTGTGCCACAAGCCGGTTTCACCTGTTCGTTTTGTCACACGACTCAGTTCAGCTATAAAGGTCACGCGATCAAGATCGACGGCGGCCCCTCACTCCAATACAATTCGCGCTTCCTCAACGCCCTCATCCAACGACTGGGTATGCTGCTTCCTCCGGATCAGCCCGCATTCCTCAAGAGCCTAAAAGAACAGACTCCCCCCGAGCCCTTCAAGACCTTTGCCACTCGTGTCCTCGCCAGTCGTGGAGAAGCCGTGACCGCCTACACACTCACCAAACTGGCGCAGGATGTGAGAATGCACACCCAGGGATTGATTTCCCGCAGCGGGAGAGATCTTTCTCCTGAGCAGTGGGGGCCAGGCCGGTTTGATGCGCTCGGCCGCGGCGGGAATATGGTGTTTACCGCGCTCAATCCTGACAATCTCCGGCCCGCAAACGCCCCGGTCAGCATTCCTCCCCTGTGGGGCGTATGGGAGTATGATTGGGTCCAGTGGGCCGGGTCGATTCAACATCCGCTGGCAAGGAATATCGGCCAGGTGATTGGCGTCAACGCCGGACTCTTCAATTGGGTACAGCCCGGTGTCGACATTCCATCGGAGAAAGACAAGGTCTTCCGCTCGTCTGTCGATATTGAATCGCTCAAAACCCTCGAAAACCTGGCACGCCGCCTGAGTCCACCGCAGTGGCCGTCCGTCTTCCCGCCCATCAATCGAGAATTGGCGGCCCGCGGCAAAGACCTCTACCACGGCAATAAAGCCAAAGGGATTCAGAACCTCTGTGCCCATTGTCACGTTCCTGCAAAAATCTCCAACGCGTCCGACAACGCCCCAAGTCTCCAGATCACGATGGTGCCCCTCCAAGAAATTGGAACCGATTCTCTCTATCTGGAGAATTTTTCCCGACGCACCGTGGACACGAGTTTCTTAGGCCGCGGACGGATTTCTGCAAGAGAAGCTTCGGAATATGTCACAACCGAATTACTGGCCGTGAACAATGCCTCGAACGAACCTGAGTATCAAGGCCGGCCAAATATCTGGCGAGACAAGGCGCAATATATCGCTCGTCCTCATGTAGCCGTGTGGGCCACCGCTCCGTACCTCCACAATGGATCGATCCCAAACCTCTATGAACTGCTCTCGCCGACCAGAGAACGGAGCACCTGTTTCGCCCTCAACCCGAACATGGAGTTTGACCCTGTGAAGGTGGGTTTCGTCACGGAAGACTGCACCGGACTCCCCCCGTCGCCGACACAACCCGCACGCTTCGAATTCAAAACGATGTTGCCGGGCAACAGCAACCGAGGCCACGAATTTGCCGACACAACCGATTGTGACAATGCACGAAGCAATGGGATCTTGGGATGTGCACTGCCGGTAGACGACCGCTGGGCCATCATCGAATACTTAAAGACCTGTGATATTGCGAGGCAACTCCTGCCGATGGCTCTGGTCTGCCGAGATCCCGACTAGCAGGGATGTCCAAACCCTCAGGTGCCGCTCGTGCACACCAGGGAAGCATCACACAAGGCCGCTCACGCATGACCGATCTCCTCTCCAAAGAACATTCGATCCTTGAACGCCCGTTCATGGAATTCCGCCCCTTCGGCCTAAACGCCCAGGGAGAGAAAATCTGCGACATCAGTGGGGTCGTCGTCCAGTCGAACGTGGACTACATGTGCGACTACCTCTCGCGCACCGCCGGCGAGGAAGTGGCCACACACGCGCTGGATGAACTCTGTCGCCTCCTGAATGCGCGCCTCCCCGATCGGTCCTATCACGTCACCCCAGACTTTCTCCGCAACATTTGGAATAGTTATTCGTATGAGTTCGTCTGCTACCTGCGGGAATTCTGCGAACAGCTCTCCGGCGATCCAGACTTCCACGTCAATGTGGGCACGCACCGCAAGGTTCCACCACTGATCCAAATCCTCTGCCGTCCGTTTTCAACGCCACAGCTCTACAAGATGTGGCCTCACCTCGGCAGGAAATATGTCCGCAACGTACTGGAGTTTGAGGTCGGTCGAGTGACTCGACGCTCAGCCGTCCTGCGCATGACGTTTACCGATCAGGCGCTGGCCCAATTCGGTCCCTACCGCAAGCGTTGCGTCGACGTGATCTGCCTCTCCTGCAAGACCAGCATTGCTCGGGTACAAACCCAATTACACGGCATACCACCGGCCACGGTCCGGGATCTTTCCTGTACCGCCAACGGCGATCCCTATTGCGAATGGGAATTCACCTGGACGCCGCAGGTCCGCAGCTCCATGCCGCTGGCCGTGTGGCTGCTCGTGGCAGGAGGAATGTTTGCGTACCTGCACCTGCGCTGGCCGACCGTGCCGACCATCGAGTCCCTAGGGCTTGCGGCGATTCCCGCATCGCTGTTGTGGTGGATGATGACCAGTCAGATGCGACGGGCCGCCAAACCGTTGCAGCGACTCATCCAGGATCAGGAGCAGGTCGTCGATGCTCGCCATGAAGAATTGCGCGAAGCCTATCTGGAGCAACAGAGCACGGCCGTCACCTTGCGTCGGAAGGTCAATGAGCTCACCACCTTGCATCGTGCAGGGCTACTGTTCAGTTCGACCTTTGATCGGGACGAGCTGCTGACCAAGGTCTTGGATACCATTGTCCACGACCTACACTACGACCGCGCCCTCATCGCCCAATTCGATCGCGAGCGGCGGGTCCTGCACAATTTTCGCGTGCGAGGGCTGCCGCCGGAGGTCGCGGAGTTCCTGCGCACCCAAGAAGTGGCCGTCACCGACCCCAATGGCATTGAGGCCGCCATCCTCCTGCGCGGCGAACCGGTCCTGACCAACAACGTCCAAGACATTTGGGACCGCCTGAACCCGTTCGATCAGCAATTGATCAAGATGATCAATGTGCAATCCTTCATGACCGTCCCGCTCAAGACACATCATGCCGTCTTGGGGGCACTCTCCGTCGATCGCACGCACCAACACGCGTTGACCCAGGACGACCTTGACATGCTGATGACCCTCGCCAGCCAAGTCGCCATTGCCCTGGATAATGCCCACGCCTATCGACAGATCGAATCGCTCAATGCCGGTCTGGAAGCCCGCGTACGGGAGCGCACCGCGGAGTTGGAAGCCGTCAACGCGCAGCTCAAGCAAATGGATCGACTGAAATCCAAATTCCTCGCCCACGTCTCCCATGAGCTGCGTACGCCCCTTACCAGTATCGTCGGATTTGCAGACAACATGCTCGAAGGATTGGTCGGCTCCCTGAACGTGAAGCAGGAGCAATATCTCGCCCGTATCAAAGCCAATGGCACCAGACTGGCGCGCATGATCACCGATCTGCTCGACCTCTCTCGCGTCGAGGCCGGCAAACTGGTGCTGTCCTTCGACCATATTGCTCTGCAAACGGTGGTGAGCGATGTCATCGAGCAACTCCTTCCCCTCGCCATCACCAAACATCTCCAGATTGAAATCCAGAGCCCCGACCCCACCTTGCTGGTCTGGGCCGATCCGGATCGACTCAGCCAAATTTTGACGAATCTCTTGGATAATGCTATCAAGTACACGCCGGACGGGGGGCACATATCGGTGGAGCTCTCGGTCGCAGACCAGGAGATGGCTCGGATCGTCGTCCGCGACAACGGTCAAGGCATTCCCCCCGACGCCCTGCCCAAGCTCTTCGATCCATTTTTCCGCGTGCACCATCAGGAGCGGAGTCAAACGAAAGGGCTTGGTCTTGGACTCGCGATCGTCAAAGATCTAGTCGAGTTGCACGGCGGCACCATTGCAGTGCACAGCGCGTTGAATCAGGGGACAGCATTTACCTTCACGATTCCGCTGCATTCTCGTGCCTCGACTCCAGCCGGCCCTCTGCCATCTGTGCGCCGCAGACTATTGGTGGTGGATGACGATCCTGACATTTGCGACCTCCTGCGGGATCGTCTCGAATCGGAAGGCTTTCAGGTCGAGAGTGCCTCAGATGGAAAGACCGCCCTGCGAGTGTTGGCAGACACACCGGTGGATGGAGTGCTCTTGGACATCGCGCTCCCGGAACTCGATGGGTTCGATGTTCTCCGTCAACTACGGCCTAGCCATCCCACCCTCCCGGTGGTCATGATGACGGCCGTGGAAGCACTGGATCGCGCCATGGCGGCCGTGGAGGCCGGAGCCCAGGGCTACCTGCTGAAGCCGTTTGATGCTAGTCGGCTTCGCCACATCATTGATCGTTGGTTTCAACACCAGCCGACTCACCCCGACTCACCAAGAGGACAATAACTCGATGTTGCTCACGCAGCGCCTCCGCCAATCCCTCGTACTGGTCCTCATGCTGGTGTTTTCCGGTGGACTGCTGTTCCCGACACAGGCTCACGCTCAAACCCCGCGTCTCCAAGGACAGTCGGCTTCCGCGGCCGCCATGGGGAACGCCTTCGTCGCGCAGGCCGATGACCCCTCCGCATTGCATTACAACCCCGCCGGCATGACACAGTTGCATGGGTTCCAGACCCTCTTCGGGACGTCGCTGATCGGCGGGACCACCCAATTCACCAGTCCGACCGGCGCTCAAGTGACAGGAGATCGAAACGGGAGCCTGGCTTGGCCGCCTCCGGGTCATGTATACCTCGTCGCCAATCTGAAGGATCTCGGACTGTCGGCACTCGGAAACTTCAGCGCGGGAATTGGGTTCAACAATCCTTTCGGCTCGCTCACCAGGTACCCGATTGATGGTCCCTTCCGCAGTGCCCTCACCTTTACCACCTTGCCGCTCCTGGACATCAAACCGACCATCGCCTACAAGCTCAATGACCAGTTGTCATTCGGTTTGGGCGCCGACATCTACACCTTTTCGGGTTTGTTCGGAGAGGGCCACCTCGAGCAAAAATCCATCTGGCCAGGAGGACAGGGGATTGCACCCGGCTCACTGGTCGAGATCAACGGGGGTGATACCACAGCGGGGTTTAACGTCAGCCTGCTGTATACACCGTTCCGTAACAGCGATGGCAAACCCCTCGTGAACATCGGGCTGGTTTATCGGAGTCAAGCCACGTTCCATCTCACCGGAACGCTATTAGCCAATGGCGCCTTAGTGGCCAACACCGCAGCCACCTTCGTGCTCCCGCAAGTATTCTCCGGCGGCATGGCGGTCTGGCCGGTCCGTACCGCCGATCGTGAGTGGAAACTGGAGTTCGACGTCGACTATGTCGGCTGGAAGTCGAACCGAACCCTCGATATTCACCTTTCCAACGGCGCGCTGCTGCCCTTTCCACAAAACTGGCAAAGCGGCTATACCACCATGGTCGGCACCGAATATCGCTGGCTGAATATGCCGGCCATGCCCGACTGGGATGTGGCTCTACGAGCCGGGTATATGAATCAACAGACTCAAATCCCAGATCGTACATTCAATCCAGGAGTTCCCTCCGCCAACTCCCACATCCCCTCGGTGGGAATCGGGCTGGCCTGCCACGCGAACGGGTCTTTCCTGGGATTGCTGCGCTGCGGCGAATTGGGTATCGGTCCCCTCAAACCACAATTATTCGCCATCGATTTGGCCTATCAGGCCGCCTTCTATGAAGTTCGAACCGTGACCGGCAACCAGAACCCGAGCGTCAATGGCCGCTACGACACACTCATTCACGCCGGCTCACTTTCCCTGCGGTTCAACTATTAACTCCGCCTCCTCATCGAATCGCAGTGCTCAATGGCCTCCTCTTCGTTGGACCTGGGGCACAGCGGTTGCTTCTCCCTTGTCACAGAGAGACCGCTGAGATCCATCGCCAGCCAGGGCATTGATTGAGGCGTAGGGCACAGCCGGACGATCGTGGCCAGTTGTCGATGTTCAACCGGCCACCTGTCATGGCCTCTGGATCATGCCCATCCAGCACTGAGTCGTCTGCCTCTGCCCACGCCATCTGCCGCGTCTCCGTCCCCAACGGAGACGCGGCACTCTCTCCGCAGCCTCACATTCACTCATGAGTTCCGATCCGCCTGACACGAGAGAGGGAAGACTGTTCCGTGACAGCCGCGTATCGAATTCGATACGCGGCAGAATCCATTCCGATACCATCTCACGCATAGTCCTCCGAAATAGAGGGCTACGCTTCGCGATGACGCACCGCTACACCTCAACTAGACCTGACACTCCCGCATCATCTCGATTCTTCGGTCTCACCAAACCAAAGTGGCATAGCTGTTGCTGCTACGAAGAGAACATTACAACAGGACGCTACTTCCTGCATGCAGGACAGACTATCGGAATAGAAAGGAGCCTGACATGGAACTCGTCATGGGGGGTCTCCTCGTAGGCATCAGCGGTATGTTGGCCTTGTTGATTGTGGCCGTCTGGAAGGACAACGCGTCTCATAGACGTGAGACGAATCCTACACATCGAGGCGTCTAGCCATATCGCCATGAGGTTTGTACAAAGAGCCGTGCCGCCTGACGAAGGAACAAGCCAAATTGAAGAGGCGCCCTCCGCGCCTCTTGCGCAAAGGAGTTGCACGATGAATCGCTTCATCTATCTGAGACCACACAAACGCCAGCGGATGACCGTCAGCCTGCCGGCCGAATTGCTCGAGCGCATGCGTGATGCCGCCTACTGGACATCCGGCACCACCATGGCAGGATTGATCTCTTCAGCGATGGAAGATCTGCTTCACAATTTAGAGACTCAAAATGGCCGCCCCTTCTCCCCTCGACTGCAAGACCTGAAGCCTGGGCGACCTCGGACGAATAAAGCCATACACACGCCTGTATCTGAAAGCATACAATCCGTATCCGGTTAGATACGCGGCTCCGCTCGCTGCACCCCACCTCGCGAAGCCCGCATCCCGCACCGAGAGCCCTCTCGCATCTGGAGGACCGGGTCTGTACGGCTGTGGGCCAACAAGCATGCCTTTTGCCTGAAGATCATGTGATCCAGCTCAGGTTCGTTTTTTTCTTCCACGTGACAACGCTTGACATATTCGACCAGAGCCTCCCGGGATGCTATGCACCGTAGAATTCAGCTGGCCTGCTCAGCATCTCTCCCCTCGTCGCCAACGGCAGACGCTCATCGACTGCCCCTGCCCCCCCAACCTAGTGCGACGCAGAGGCGACGACTGTGGCTGTCCCTCTTCGGGACACTCGTGAGCCTCTGGTGCATTGCCCTCGGCCAGGCGCAGGAAACACCTGCTTCCGATGCGAGCCGCACCACGCTCGCACGAACCGGCGAAGAGCTGGAATTTCTAAGGGAGGAGGAAACCGTCAGCATTGCTACCCGCCACGAACAGCCGATTTCGCAAGCACCTTCTAACGTATATGTGATTACCGACGAAGACATTCGCCATTCCGGTGCCACCGACATTCCGACCATTCTCCGGCGCGTACCAGGCCTGGATGTCATGCAGGTCACAGGAGCGGACTTCAACGTGAGCACACGAGGCGACAACCAACTCTTCGCCAACAAACTCCTCGTCATGGTCGACGGTCGATCGATGTACATCGACGGGCAGGGTCTGGTGTTCTGGAAATCGCTCCCGGTCACCTTGCCGGAAATCAAACGCATCGAAGTCCTCAAAGGGCCGGCTTCCGTCGTGTACGGATTTAATGCGTTCGACGGGGTCATCAACATCATCACCAAATCGGCCCAGGAGATGAACGGGACAACACTCCAATTCGGTGGCGGCGAACTCGGCACAATTTCGAGTGCGGCCGTCCACGCCGGCTCCGCCGGAAAGCTCGACTATCGCCTCTCCATCGGGCGGGATCAGAATCAGCAATGGCGAAACACGGACGCGCTGGCGTTCCGGTCGAATAAGTTTAATGTCCAGACACAATATAACTTTTCGGGAGACGCCACGTTGCGCGTGGCCGGTGGATTCATCGATACGAATCGGTTCGATGGGCCGGTTTCAAACGTGCAGATTCCCCAATCCCAGTTCAACCAGGGCTATACGGACGTTCACTATCAATACCGGAATTTCTCGCTTCGTGGCTGGTGGCAGGGCAACGATATTCCCGTCGACTCCGCCACTCATCCGCTGCTCTCCCGGTTCGTCAGACAGACCAATGCCACCGGCGGCTCGAATGTCTCCTTCACCACACAGACATATAACCTCGAAGCACAGCACAGTCTCGAACTGAGCTCGTCCAATCGCCTGAGTTATGGCATCAACTACCGATACAACGTGGTCGACGGCGCGGCCGTCTCAGAGTTGGGACGCGAGGATCGCCTTGGTTTTCATCTGCAGGATGAATGGAAACTTCTATCACCACTCACCCTGGTAGCGGGTATCCGTTATGACCTCCATACTCGCATCAATGGTACCTGGAGCCCGCGAGTGGCCCTGATTTACAGCCTGACTCCTGAGCATACGTTTCGCATCAGCGGATCAGTCGCCTATCGTCCGCCGACGTTGTTCGAGTCGAATCTTGACCTGCGGATCTCGCCGACCACTCCGCCCTTGTTCGCCCCCATTCCGCTCTTCGGTTCGCAGAAACTCAACCCCGAGCAGATTATCTCTTATGAGGCCGGCTATCAGGGCTGGTGGCTGAAACACCGGCTTCGGACCAGACTCGACGTGTTCTTCAATCACCTCTCTGATTTGATCAATTTCCAAACCATCGGCACCACCCGGACGCTCGTCAACGGCGGAGAGGCCGACATCTATGGCACCGAGGCGGGATTCGAATTCCTGGTCACCCGATGGCTGAGCGGGTTTGCCAATGCGTCCTATCAGAAAATCGGGCAGACCTTCACCGGAGTGTCCCGACGAGGAGGGCCGGATTGGAAGGCCAACGTTGGAATGCGCGGCGAGTGGGACAGTGGGCTCAACGGAGAGATCGCGGTGCACTACGTGGCCAGCGCCACCTATCCGCTGATCGAATTGTTTTCCGCCCTTGCGCCGGTGCTTCCCACGCCGACTAGTTCAACCGTTGATAGCTATACCTTGTTGAATCTGCGCGGCGGGTATCGATTCTGGCACGACAAAGCCGAGGTGGCCGTCTCGGTCTTTAATGCGCTCAACGATCGCCACAAGGAACATCCTCTGGGCGACACACTCGGCAGCCGAGTCATGGGCTGGTTCACGATCAGACTTTGAGTGATCACTGATGCTCGCGCGCTCACAGCACAGCTGGGCTCCCCTCTTCGCAGCGATCCTGACCATCGCGCTCTGGAATGTCGCCTTAGCGGAACAGACTCCGGGGATCTTCCAGGACGCGCGATCCCTTCCAGTCAGCAATGACCTGGAACTGCTCAAGGAAGAGGAAACCGTAAGTATCGCGTCGCGATACGAGCAACCCATTTCACAAGCGCCGTCGAACGTGTACGTCGTCACCGACGAGGACATTCGACAGTCAGGAGCGACCGATCTTCCCACCGTGCTCCGCCGTATCCCTGGGCTGGAAGTCATGCAGATGACCGGAGCCGATTTCAATGTCAGCGCGCGGGGAGACAATCAACCGTTCGCGAACAAGATGCTGATCATGGTCGACGGACGTTCGATCTATCTCGATGTGCAGGGAAACGAGTTTTGGAAATCCCTCCCGGTCACGCTCCCCGAGATTAAGCGGATCGAAGTGCTCAAGGGGCCCGCATCCGCCATGTATGGATTTAATGCCTTCGACGGGGTGATCAACATCATCACCAAGTCACCCGAAGAAATGAAGGGGACCACCCTGCAATTCGGCGGAGGGGAACAAGGAACCATCAGCAGCGCAGCCGTCCAGGCGGGAACCATCGGAAAGTTCGGCTATCGATTGGCGATCGGCCGCGACCAGTCGCAACAATGGCGGGATCGGGACGCCCTGGGATTCCGCTCTCACAAATTCAACGCACAGACGGAATATGCGGTCTCATCCAACGGCAAACTCATTCTTTCCGGAGGAGTGACGGAAACCAACCGCTACGACGGGCAGGTCGGCGAAGTGACCAGCAATTCTACCCGCCCTTCTTTCAGCTATGCCAACGCCATCTACGAAGAGGGTGCCTTTCTGATTCGAGCATGGTGGTCCGGGTATACGGACCATGCCACCATCAATCCACTCCCCCAATTGGCCAACATTCTCAGCGTGACAGATCGAAACGGCGTGTCGACGAATCCGTTTTCCGGCAACACGTACAATGTGGATGTGCAACATGCGTTCACCCTTGGTTCGACGAATCACCTGCTCTATGGCGCGAATTACCGGCACAATTCGCTTTCCAGTCCGACAATCGATCAATTCAGTCGCGAAAACCGGTTAGGCCTGTTTCTTCAGGATGAATGGCGGGCAACTGCGGCCATCACGATCGTTGCAGGCCTTCGCTACGATCTGCATACGCAGATCAACGGCACATGGAGCCCACGCCTAGCCATTCTGTATCAACCGGTCGAAGGACATACCTTCCATCTCTCGGGCTCTGCCGCCTATCGGCCACCGACGCTGTTTGAGTCTCATCAAGACCAGCGAGTCACCACGACCATCCCCACCGGACTCCCGTTTCCTTCGTCGATCTCTTCGACCGTTCCGGTAACCGGCGCGACCGGGCTCGCCCCGGAACAGATCTCCTCCTACGAGGCCGGATACCAAGGCTGGTACTGGAAACATCGCCTCCGCATCCGCGCCGATCTCTTCTATAACCATATCTCCGACCTCATCGGCAGCCGGCCCCTCGCCAACGGCGCCTCCGCATTCGTCAACGATCCGGGGGCAGCCGATATTTACGGAGGCGAAGCCGGCATCGAGTTCCTGGCGAGTCGTTGGCTGAGCGGATTCGCGAACTATGCCTATGAGGAAATCGGGCAGTCGTTCAGCGGCACGGTCAGACGTGGCGCCCCCCGATCAAAAGTCAGCGCCGGAGTCAGAACGGAATGGGAAAACGGACTCAGCGGAGAAATCAGCTACTACTACGTCGGAGCCGCCACCTATCCGATCGCACAGAGCTTTACGCTCCTGGCAAATATTCCCACGACCGGAGTCACGACACCGGGTGATCGTGTCGGCAGCTACAACCTGCTCAACCTGCGTGCTGGGTACCGGTTCTGGCAACAAAAGGCGGCTGCAGGCTATATGCGCGACGCCGAGGTGGCGGTTTCGGTCTTCAACGCACTCAATGATGAGCACAAGGAACACCCGCTGGGAGATCTCATCGGCCGGCGGGTCATGGGTTGGTTAACCCTTCGATTTTAATCACTGGCTCGATGAGATTCAGGAGGATGTGATGGCACCGGCAACACTCACTCATTCCATCCTCGTCGTCGACGACGATCCGGACATTGCACTCGGGTTGCAAGATTTGCTCGATCATGACGGGTACCAGGTGAACGTCGCCATGACCTGTGCGGACGCGCTGGCACAAGCCGGTGCCCATCAGTACAACGCCGTACTGCTGGACCTGGGGTTGCCCGACGGAGACGGCTCCTCGGTCCTGCTCACGTTACACGAACAACAACCGCAGCTTCCCGTCATCATTCTGACCGCGTATACCAGCACCGACCGCACGGTCGGCTCGCTGACCCAGGGAGCTTTCGCGTACCTCACCAAGCCGTACAATCGTGATGAACTCCGTGCTGTCTTGCAACGGGCAGTCGGAGTTCAAGCCCTGGCTGCCAAAGTCGAACATGCCGAGCATGCCCTGCACGAGAGCGAGGCGCGATTTCAATCGCTGGTCGAAGCCGCAACTGACTCCATTGTGCTGGCCGATCACCAAGGGCATATCCTTTCGTGGAATCGCGCCGCCGCACATCTCTTCGGATACACGGACGATGAGGTCCGCGGACAATCTCTCAGCATGTTGATGCCGGCCCGGTATCGCGCCGCCCACGAGCGTGGCCTGGCGCGGGTCAGAGAGACGGGACAAGCCCGTCTCATCGGGCGTCTCGTCGAACTGGAAGGATTACGCAAGGACGGCACGGAGTTTCCGCTCGAGCTTTCGCTGGCCATGTGGAACACGGACGAGGCCATCTTCTACAGCGGTATCATTCGTGACATTACCCAACGCCGTCGGGCGGAAGACATTCTCGATCGCCTCCGCCATCTGCACGAAGTCATCCTCACGCAAGCAGGGGAAGGCATCTACGGTCTGGACGAGGCAGGTAGAACGACGTTCATTAACCCGACGGCCGCCCAATTGCTCGGCTACGAACCCTCCGAACTGATCGATCAACCGATGCATGTGCTGTTGCATCACTCGCACCCTGACGGCCGTCCCTACCCGCTCAACCACTGTCCGATTTACGCAGCCCTTCGTGACGGGCTCGTGCACCGGGTCTCTACCGATGTGTTCTGGCGCAAAGACGGCAGCCCCATGCCGGTGGAATATGTCAGTACCCCGATCGTCGAAAAGGGCCGCATGGCCGGTGCGGTGGTGGTCTTCCGCGATATTTCTGAGCGGAAAGAAGCCGAGCGCGCCGTCGAGGAAAGCCAGGAACGGTTCCGGCAACTCGCGGAACATATTCGAGAGGTGTTCTGGATCACCAATCCGGAGAAATCGCGTGTGATCTACATCAGTCCCGGGTATGAAGAAATCTGGGGGCGCAGCTGCGACAGTCTCTACGCCCATCCGACATCCTGGCTCGATGCACTTCATCCCGAGGATCGCCCACGCATCCAAGAGGCGGCCATGAACCGGCAGACCTTGGATGTGTATGACGAAGAGTATCGCATCCTTCGCCCGGATGGCTCCCTGCGCTGGATCTGGGATCGGGCGTATCCGATCCGGGATGCATCTGGCCAGGCATACCGTATCGTGGGGATCGCGGAAGATATCACCGAGTCCAAACGCGTCGAAGCGGAACTGATCGACAGCGAGCGACGCTATCGAGCGCTGTTCGACGATAATCCCACCATGTATTTCATGGTGGATGCCGACGGAATCGTGCTGTCCGTGAATCGCTTCGGCGCGGACCGTCTCGGGTACGACCCACAGGAGTTGATCGGGTCCTCCGTCGTGGCCGTCTTCCACCCGGCTGATCAGGACGCCGTCCGCCGGAACCTTGCATCCTGTCTCTCAGACATGGGACAGCCCAAGCGCTGGGAACTGCGCAAAGTCCGGAAGGACGGAGACGTGATCTGGGTGCGGGAAACCGCACAGGCCGTGCGCAACGAACACCAGATCCCGGTGGTGCTCATCGTGTGCGAAGACATCAGCGCCATGAAAGAGGCTGAGATGGCCCTTCATGACAGCGAGGAGCTGAAAAATCAGATCCTGCGCAGCAGCGCCGACTGCATCAAGGTTCTGGATCTGGACGGGCGGTTACAATACATGAACGACGCGGGACAGGAACTCCTGCAAATCGAACATGTTGCGGCATACACCGGCAAGCCCTGGTCGGAGTTTTGGGAGGGGGACGACCGCGATGCCGCCATGGCGGCGCTCGAAGCGGCCAGGTCCGGTGATATCGGGAAATTCGTCGGGTTCTGCCCCACCACCAACGGGCAGCCGAAGTGGTGGGATGTACAGGTGACCCCCATGGTTGATACCCAGGGGTATTCCCGGCGTCTCCTGGCTATTTCGCGCGATATTACGGCCTACAAGCAGGCTCAAGAATCGCTGCACGCCAGCGAGGAACGGTTGGAACATGTTATTCGCGGCTCGCACGATGGGTTCTGGGATGGCCACGTACTTCCCGGTCATCCGTGGCACTCGCCGATCACCCCTGTCTGGTGGTCCCCGCGCGTGCGAGAAATGTTGGGGTACACAGAAGAGGAATTTCCCGACATTCTCGACAGCTGGATCTCCCGATTGCATCCCGACGACCGTGAAGGCGTCTTCCAGCGGCTGAATGCCTGCATGGAACAGGGCGTGTCCCACTATGATGTCGAATACCGGCTGCTCAACAAGCAGCAGGAGTACCAATGGTTCCACGCGCGAGCCGAGGTCGTTCAGCGAGATGCGCAAGGACGCGCCATCCGCATGGCCGGCGCATTACAAGACATCACCGACCGCAAACGAACCGAGGCCAGCCTGTTTCTCAGCGAAGAACGGCTACGCATGGCGCTCGCCGCCTCGGATCTCGGCATTTGGGATTGGGATGTCCCCTCGAACCGTCTTTATTGGTCGGATGGCGTCGAGGCGCTGTTCGGACTGTCCCCCGGTTCGTTTGCCGGCACCTACCCTGCGTATATCGGCCTGATTTACTTATTGGATCGCGGTTCCACTCTGACCCGCATCGAACTCAGCCTGCGCGACCACACGTCCATCACCATCCGGCATCGCGTGGTGTGGCCTGATGGCACGATACATTGGTTGGCATGGACGGGGCGCATCTACAGAAATGCCGACGGAGCGGCCACGCGCGTGCTCGGCATTATTCACGACACGAAGGGGCCCACCAACGACTAGACGGGAGACACTCGGCACCCCACGTGTGGCCGGCTGATTCGATGAGGATGCAGACTGTGACGTTCGCACGCCGACAGGTACGCTGTGCACGACCCTCCGCCTGGGAGCGGCGACTCGCATTCCATCACATCCTGGGCATGCTCGTGTGGCTGCTGTTCGGAACGTCCTTCGCCTCCGCAACTGAGATCATCATCCTCAAGTCCTCGGATATCGCCGCGTATAATCAAGCCATCAACGGATTCAAAGCCGCCCTCCCAAGCGGAATGATCCTATCCGAGTTCGATCTGCAGGGAGACCTGGAGAAGGGACGAAAGCTCGCACGAAAGATCCGCGCCTCTGATCCGGCTCTCGTGTTCGCCGTAGGCCTGAAAGCAGCAAAGGCCGCTCAGTTGGAGATCGTCGACATCCCGGTGGTCTACTCCATGGTCCTGGACCCGGCGAAATACGGGCTCACGACCCCGAACATGACCGGGATTCTTCTGGAGGTTCCTGTTGAGCGGCAACTGGCCATGATTCGTACTCTATTGCCCAACCTCAAGCATATCGGCACCCTCTACGACCCGACGAAAACCACCTCGCTCATCGACGAAGCCAGACGCCTGTTGAAACCCAACGGGATGGAATTGATTCCGCTTCAGATCAACAATGAACGGGATGTCCCCGGAGGCCTGCGAGCATTACTGCCCTCGGTCGACGCCCTCTGGCTCGTCCCTGACTCCACGGTCCTGAACGACGAATCGCTCCGCTTTATCCTCAATACGGCGCTGGAAGAGCGGGTCCCGGTCATCGGATTTTCGAGAGAATTCGCGCGAAGCGGAGCCCTCTTGTGCCTCTCCGTCAATTACGGCGACATCGGGAGACAAGCCGGCCAACTCAGCCGCAAACTCCTGGACGGCCAACTGTCACTTCCCATGAAACCCTGGCACCCTGAACGCATCGAAACCAGCTTGAATCTCAAGACGGCCAAATTCCTCGGCATCGAGATCTCTCGAGAGCTTGAGCAAAAGGCCGACGAGCTGTATTGATGAAAGGACCCCTCGTGAACACGCCTACGCTGCCCCCCATCGCCCCCCCGTATCTCCCGAGCGGTCCAGGACGCTTTATCAGCCTCCGAACCAAGTTCGTCGTGTTTTTCAGTTTGATTCTCGTGCTCACGTGCGCCGGCATGAGCTGGTATTTCATTCACAGCAAACGACTCGCCATGACCGAGCAGGTACGCAACCTTGGTGTCATCCTGGTCAAAAATCTCGCCCACAACGTCCGCTACGGCATCATCATCGAGGAACGAGTGATGCTTGAGCAATTCATTGCCGGCGTCCTAGGTGTGGAGGAAGTGGTCTATGTCCGGATCACCGGTGCCGACGGCCAAGTACTCGCCGAAAAGAGCAAAGGAACATTGACGAGTCCGCTTGGGGCCTTGCGTTCATCGGAACGCCCCTTCTACCCAAGTCCCGACACGGCGACGTCACTCATCCGGGCCCCCGGTTCCGAGCCCACCGTCACACACCTTCGCCTCACCGCCACTGGAACCGTCCGCTTGCAAGAAGACCATTCGACGTTGCTCGTGTCCACCTCCGGGCTACAAGAGGAGACGTTTTATGATTTTGCCCTTCCGGTGTTGAGGCGGTCGGAGCCTCGCCTCGAATCGCTGGCGCTGCAGGCAGAGGAGACCCACGGCACACGTGCCGCCCAGACTACGCCGCAAGCGTTCGGCGTAGTCCAAGTCGGACTAACCGAAGTCCCGATGCAACGGGAACTCGCACAGGCCTTGCGAGCGTTTTTCCTCCTCACCTTGGGCATCATCACCACCGGCATTCTCTGCACGAACCTTCTCGCCCGCCGCATCATCACTCCGTTGCGCAATCTGGCCGCCGGTGCACGGAACGTCGGAGAGGGAGACCTCTCCACCTTCGTAGTTCCCACGACGCAGGACGAGGTCGGCCAGCTCACCGCACTGTTTAATCTCATGACGAAATCGCTGCAGGAACGCGATCACGCCATCTCCACGAACCTCGACACCATTCGTCGCCACATGGCGCAACTGACCACCTTGAACCAATCCAGTGCGGCGATCACCTCGACGCTGGACCTAGACCGGCTCCTGTCCACCGTCCTCCAATTGCTCAGCGAGAACTTGGGGTTCGCTCGAATGGTGCTGTTCCTCTGGGACAGTGAACGGGGCGTTGCAACGGTGGGGCAAATGCTCGGCATGCCTCCCGAAATCGAACACGCTGCGCGCCGTCTGACTATCCCGGTCCACCCCGACGGTGGCGTGGCAGCCGACCTGCTGATTCATGGAAAACCTGTACTGATCCCAAATGTGGACGACGTCGCTGACCGCATTTCCCCTGCAGTACTCCCGATGCTGCGACAGGTGGGAATCTTCTCGTTTGTTGCCGCGCCCCTCCGCAGTCAGCAACGGATCTTGGGATACTTGGGAGCCGACCGAGGAAGCGTCCCCTGCAGCAATGAGGACCTGGAGCTCTTGATGACGATTGCGAGTCACGTGGCGGTGGCGGTGGACAATGCACGAGCCTATACCGAACTGGCGACCCTCACCGAGCATCTCGAACGGCGTGTCCAGGAACGCACGCACGAACTACAAACGGTGAACGAACGACTGCAGGAACACGATCAGCGACGGTCAAAATTCGTGTCGGTCGCCTCGCACGAATTACGCACGCCAATGACCTCCATCAAGGGATTTGTGGAGAACATGCTTGACGGGCTGACGGGACAACTTTCCGAACGACAAGCGCACTATCTGCAACGGGTCAAACACAATGTGGATCGATTGACCAGGATCATCAATCAACTACTGGACTGGTCTCGACTCGATGTCGGCCGCGTCGACATCAAACCCGAACCGTTGGCGATCGATGCGTTTGTCCGCGATGTCGTCGAAAGCTTTCAGACACTCGCGGCCGAAAAGTCCATCACCTTGGAGGTCCTACCGTGTACGGATGCGCTCACGGTACGAGCCGACCGCGACAAGCTAGAGCAGGTACTGTGGAATCTCGTCGGCAATGCCATCAAGTTCACACCCCAGTCAGGCCGCGTCACCGTGCAATGCGGAACCTATGACGAGCATTTTGCCCAGATCATCGTGGCGGATACGGGTTGCGGCATTGCGGCAGACGAGTTACCCCTGGTCTTCAACGAGTTCTCAAAAGTGGAATCGGCGATGCCCGCCTCGCAAGGGGCGCAACTTGGGCTGTTCATTACCAAGAGTCTGGTCACGCTGCACGGTGGACAGATGTGGGTGGACAGTCAATTAGGCGTCGGAACCCGATTCCATGTCACCCTTCCTCTCGAAACCACGCCGACTACGTAACTGTCGGCGCATTCCTACTGCTGAGCTGCGGAGCGTCATGCTTCGCTGTATCCGATTCGATAATGGCCGCATTGTTTTGAGCAGACATTGCCGACAGTCCGCACCAGCTCCATCTGCACGCCCTACCGAAAACCCACAGAATCAACACATTGCTTATGCGTGGCCCCGACGCGCGCACCGCATGTGCGGCACAGGTATTGCGCCATGCGGTTTCATGGCGAATACGTTTCACAAGCCAGCGTGGCCCCATCGTGCACACCGCCATTCTCATTGTCGATGATGATCCGGATATCCGAGAATCTCTCGGAGATATGCTGCTTCACGAAGGCTACCTCGTGGAGAGCGCGGCCTCCGGAGAAGAGGCGTTGCTCCAGGCGAAACAGAAACGTTTCCAGGCCGCGATCTTGGACATTCAGCTGCCCGATCTGAACGGACTCTCCGTCCTCAAAGTGCTGACGGAATTAGATGCGTCTCTTCCCGTCATTGTGCTGACCGGGAACGTCACCGCGGAAAACACCATCGGGTCGCTCGCCAAAGGCGCATTCGCCTACCTCACCAAACCATACAACTCCCTGGAACTCAAAACCGTCCTTCGTCGAGCCGTCTCGATCAAAGGGCTTGCGGTTCGAGCCGAACATGTCGAGCAAGCCCTCCTTGCCAGCGAAGAACGATTTCGTACGCTGGTCGAATCGGCCACCGACGCCATTGTGCTCGCCGATCAAGAGGGCCGGATCATGTGGTGGAACGGCGCGGCAGAGCGCATGTTCGGATACAGCAAGCAGGAAGCGCTCGGTTCCCCTCTCACCCTGGTGATGCCGGAACGCTTTCGCTCCAGTCACCAGAACGGCATCACGAGGCTCGCACAGGGCGGATCGCCCGTGCTCATCGGCAAGACCATTGAGTTGGTGGGCATGACCAAAACCGGAGACGAGTTTCCGGTCGAGTTGTCCCTGGCTTCATGGACCACCCACGATGGTGTCTTTTTCAGCGGGATCATCCGCAACATTCGCAGACGCAAACAGGCCGAGGAGGCCGTCGTTCGACTCAGCCATCAGAACGCCTTGATTCTGGACAGCGCCGGCGACGGGATCTTTGGGTTGGATGTGCATGGATGTGCCACGTTCGTCAACGCCACCGCTGCACGCATGTTGGGGTGGAGTGCTGCCGAGTTAATCGGTAACGCCCTCGCCCCGCTGGTGTGTGCGACGTCGGGCAATCCCTCCGCTGGCCCACGGGATCCGTTTTGCCTCCAGGCCGCAGTCCGTGACGGCGCCGTACACCGCATGGAAAACGATACCTTTGCGAGAAAAGACGGCTCGCTGTTTCCGGTTCAATACGTCACCAGCCCCATCCGCGAACAGGAACACCTCGTCGGGGCGGTGGTGGTCTTTCAAGACATCACCATACGAAAGCAATTGGAGAACCTGCACCAGGCCCAACTTTCCATCAGTCATATCCTGGCGCAAGTCGGAACCCTTGAGGAAGCAATCCCGCAATTGCTTCGAGTGACTGGTGAGATGGGGCCCTGGGATATGGCACTCTTCTGGACAAGAAGCGCAACCGGCGACACCCTCACCTGCCAGGGAACATGGAAGCGGACCTCATCACGGTGGGACGAATTCATCACCCTCTGCCGCAACAGTGCATTTCCTCCTGGCCTGGATTTTCCGGGACTGACCTGGAGCACCAAACTGCCGCTCTGGATTCCTGATGCCTTGAACGACTCGCGCTTCACGCGGGCCCCGACGGCCTCACGACTCGGCATCCGCGGAGCCTGCATCATTCCCATTCGCACCGGCACAACGATCCATGGGGTCATGGAATTGTTTTCCAGTTCGCCCCGCGCGGCAGACCATCAGTTGCTCCAAGTCCTGACCGATAACGGCATGAAGATCGGACAATTTATCGATCGGCAGCAGGCCGGAGCGGCCCTGCGGTCGACTCACCAGATGACACAGAATCTGCTGGCCAGTCTGCCTGGTGCCATTCTTCTTTGCGGACGCGACTTGCACATTCAGTATGCCAATACCTTGGCCCATCGCTATTTTTCCCGAACCGGCGAATCCCTGGTCGGCCACTCGCTTGCCGAATGCCTCACTCTGACCGATGCCACCACCCAGCACCTGGTACGGGAATGGGCGGCCCTGTCGACAGAATCGCTTCGTGAACCTCCTGAGCGTGAATGCGAAGTCGCCCAACGGCTGTATCGATACCGGGTTTTCCCGGTGGCACCTTCGGTGTCGGCTCCCTACCAGATCGGCATGGTGTTGTGGGATATCACCGAAGACAAACACCTGCAGGATCAACTGATTCAGTCCGAGAAACTGACAAGTCTGGGAACCATGGTATCCGGCATGGCCCATGAGATTAACAATCCCGCTCAGGCCATCCTCAGCATGGCTGAATTGATCCAGGAAGAAACCGACCCGAAGATGGTCAGGGAGTTTGCCGCCGATATCGTCGGCTATGCCCGCCACGTGTCCCACGTCGTTCGGGATTTTGCCGGATACGCCCGCTCGACGGGGATGGAGAGCGAAACCGACATCGATGTAGCAGAACGTCTCTTGGAAGCCGTCAAGATGGCTCGGCGAGGGCCTTATTTTGGCGACGTCGACATCGTGACCCGGTTTGGTACGCCCGCATTCCTGCGCGCCCACAAAGCGGAAATCGATCAGGTCTTCATCAACCTGATCAACAATGCGGTACAGGCCATGAACGGGATGGGCTGCTTGACGCTGGGAGCAACCCAGGATGACACATGGGTCGATGTGACCATTGCCGACACCGGTCCCGGCATTCCGGCTGCGGTGCGCCCGCGAATTTTTGATCCGTTTTTTACCACCAAGCCGGCGGGAAAAGGAACAGGGCTGGGTCTCAGCATCGTGCACAAGATCGTGACGCGACATGCAGGCACGATTGCGGTAGACAGCACCGACGGACAGGGCACGACGTTTCGCCTGCGTTTTCCCTCTCTGTCGCAATGACGAAAAGGACCCGCAAGCCGTCGAAGAAGCAGGTACGGGGAGCGTTACGCGCGGGAACGAGAGGAATAGGCTCGCTTAAAGACCGATCGCAAACCAAAGTAGGCGAAGGAGTCTTTCAAATTGGAATAGAGCCGCTTGAACGCGCCCATATCGGGATTGGTCACATACTCCAGAGTCAGAACAATCCGCTCTTCTTGATGGCCGAGTGGCGTCACCGCATGCCAGAGCTTGTCGCCGTTGAAGATCACCAGATCGCCGGGCGCCGTGGCCAATTCCATATGTACCGGCTGTTTCCCCGGCACATCTTTGAAAAGATCGCAGACTAGGCGGCATTGTTTCGACTGATCGAGCAATCCCAACAGAATCGTGTAGCGGGCGCCTTTATAGTAGGACGTATCGTAGTGGTACCCGATGTGGTCGCCTGCTTCGGTGTAATAGTACAAGGCGCAGGAATGCGGATCGTTGTCGGGGCAGAGGAGGAGATTGACCTTGGTCAACCGGTTGAGCATAGCCCGGAAGGCGTCAGAGCGATAGAGGACAATGAACTGCGGGGCCTGCTCCCTCACCGCATAATAGCTGACGCTGCCGCCCTTCTTATGTCCCGGAATGTAGTTGCGGTTCAATCCGGATTTAAGCGCCTGCGCCTGTGACGTCAGCTCGGCCTCGACAAACTCACGCGGCAAAAACTGAGGGATGTACAGAAACTCGTTCTGCTCCCAGTAGTCGTGTTCCAACCGGTCGAGATCCAGCGCCGAAATCGCCCGCTCTACCGCTTCGGTCACGCTGCTTGCACAGGCCTGTGTCATACGCCCCTCGCTGAGTCCGGATTCACGCTTCACCAGTCATCACTGTGTCTTGTTTGTTTCTTGGCCTACTGAAAAACCTTTTGTTCGCAGGATGGTCAAAAAGGCCATCCAGCAAGGCCGCAGCGAGCAGAGAATCGAGGCGTACCGTTGTGGTACGTTGAGGTTCTCTGCGATGCGAGAACGAAGCTGGTGGACTTTTTCACCATCCTGCTAGGGTCGGCTTAGCACCGGCGCCCTCACGATTTCTACATCGGCCGGGGCCTTGAAATCAAATAGCTCGTCTTTCAAGCCGCTGTTCGGCTTCAATTCGGAAAACTCAAACGTCGCCACATTGCCGCTGACCTCGTGGAGCGCGATGGTCTTGAGGAAATACGTCTTGGGCTGCACCTCGATGACAATTTTCTGAATCGCCCGCTCCGGTTCGGCACGTCCTTGCTTCGGCGTCAGTGATACCAGGAGAATGCCTCCCGCTCCCCGCTCCTTGTTCGGCATCGGCTCGATGTCGAATTCCTCATCCAACTTAGCCACCCCCTGCAGCAGTTGCAGCGGCGCCTGCGAAGCCGCCATATAGGTCAGCTTGCCGACCAACACCTGCTTATGCTCCGGCACATACATCTTCACATCGTCTTTATTGACGTAGATTTCTTCCGTGGCCGGTTCGATATAATCCCACCGCAACTTGCCGGGCTTCTTGATATAAAAGTGACCGGTCGAAATCACCGGCGTGGAAAATCCTTCGATACGGGTCTTCTGCGTGAACGAGGCCTGCAGGTCCTTGGTCTTTTCGTATCGCGACTGAATATTCTTCACCACGTCCTGCACTTCATGCAGCGCTTGGAGATCGACCGCCGGCTCATCCGGCTTGACCGATTGCGCCGCAGCCGGAATGGCGATCACCAACAACACTGCAACGAGTAGTAGTTCCCGCATCATGCCTCATCTCCACCGACAGACCCTCGACGCCCCAACACTTCCCTGCGTCCGTCACGACCGGCCGCGCCCACCACGCCTTCCGCCTCCATCTGTTCGATCATGCGTGCCGCCCTCGGATACCCCACGCGCAAGCGCCGCTGAATCAACGAGGCGGAGGCTTGGCCCGTCGATAAGACCAAGTCCTTCGCCTGCTCATATACTTCGTCTTTCGCCTGCTCCTCTTCCGCCTCTTCGATTTTGAGCGATTGCAATTCGCGGCAATACGAAGGCAACGCCTGCTTCTTCACGAATTCAACCACGCGCCGCACATCGTCATCCGACACAAACGATCCGTGAATGCGCATCAACTTCCCGGTCCCCGAAGCAAGGTACAGCATGTCTCCGCGGCCAAGCAGCGCCTCCGCGCCGTTGGCATCGAGAATCGTGCGGGAATCGGTTTTGGATGACACCTGAAATGCGATCCGTGCCGGAAAGTTGGCCTTGATGAGACCGGTCAACACATCGACCGACGGCCGTTGGGTTGCGAGCACCAGGTGAATGCCTGAAGCGCGCGCCATTTGAGCGAGGCGGGCGATTTTGTCTTCCACATCTTTCGGGGCCACCATCATAAGATCGGCCAACTCATCGATCATGACCATGATGTATGGCAAGGGCTCAGGCGGGCTCGGCTTGACCGAATCAGTCGGGCCGTTATCCCCGGCCGGCTCTGCATCTTCCCCCTTGGACAGCCGCTCTTCCTCGGAGAGAAACGTCAGTTCCACCTGTTCGGCCTTGCCGGATTGCCAGACGTCGGACACCGCGCCCTGCACCTCGGAAATGCGCCGATTGTAGGCATCGATGCTGCGCACCCCGGCTTCAGCCAGCAGCTTGTACCGCCGTTCCATTTCCTGAACGACCCAGCCCAGCCCGCGCGCTGCAGACTTAGGGTCTGTAATCACGGGGCGCAGCAGGTGTGGGATGCCGTCGTAACTTTGAAACTCGAGCATCTTGGGATCGATGAGGAGCAGCTTCACTTCATCCGGTCTCGCGCTGAACAGAATGCTCAGCAACATCGTATTGAGGCCGACGCTCTTGCCGGCCCCGGTGGCACCAGCGACCAACAGATGCGGCATGGTCTTCAGATCGGCGCAGACCGCGCCGCCGAAAATGTCTTTCCCGAGCGCCAGACTCAATTTGGAACGTGAGCGTGAAAAGGCGTCACTGGTGACAACTTCCTTCATGGACACCATTTCCCGGTGGGGATTCGGCACTTCGATGCCCACGACGGATTTTCCTGGTAAGGGAGCCACGATGCGCAAACTGATGGCCTTGAGCGCCAGAGCCAGATCATCGGCCAGGTTCACAATGCGCGCGACTTTTGTGCCGGGCGCGGGCTCGAATTCATACATGGTGACGACCGGCCCAGGACGCACTTCCGTGACACGCCCGTCGATCGCAAAGCTTTTTAAGGCCTTGGTCAGAATTTCAGACTGCAACTTCAGTTCATCATCACTGAGACGGGCGATAGGACCGGAGGGGTCACTGAGTAATTCCTGCGGGTCAGGCAGGACATAGCCATCTGAAACGGACGGGCTCGTGGCCACCGCTGCAGCCGGTTCGTCATCGGGCGTGGCACGTTTTTCCACTTTCATCGGCGGCTGAATTTTGGGGGGGATCATGGGGACCGCGATCTGTTCAACCGCCTCGGCCACCACCTGCACCTCGCGGTCGAGCTCCGGCTCTTCCGTCTCACGTACCGGCCGCGATACCTTCAGTCGAGCCCGCTTGGGCTGAATGGTCGGCTCTTCCTGCTTTGCCGGCCATTCCGGCACGAGTCCGACCAGGCGTGCACGGACTGCGACCCACCAGTCAGGCACCCGCTGCAGCAAGGCTGTTAAAGATACAGGCACCGTAAACAGGAGAGCCACCATCAGCCCGGTGAGAACCACAATGTGCGCCCCGGTCGTGGCGAAGTACCCGCGTATACCATCGGCCAACACCTGGCCGATGATGCCACCGGCCAATCCGCGATTGACCCATCCGCTGGAAATGGTCGGGACAGCCGTGACTTCCAAATGCAAGAGCGCGCTCAAAAACACCATGGCGACCAGGCCGCTCCCGGCATTTCTGAGTCGCATGGTGAGCGGGATGGGGGTAAAACAGCGCGCGCCGAGGAGTCCGAGCAGAATTGGAAAGAGATAGGCGGCCCCACCGACCAGAAAAAAACATGCGGCCGCCGACAGCGCTCCGACCGACCCGATCATGTTTTTGGGCTGATTGCCGGCAGCTCCGGATGCCGCGATCGATTTGGCGTCGCCGGGAACAAACGACACCAGACTGAGCAGGATCAAGAGACCGACTGCGATCAGGAGAACCCCGATCACTTCGCGCTTCACATGAGAGGAACGGGAAGGGGCTGAGCGGGCGTCACCGCGCTTTGCCGTGGTGGATACACCCATGCGGCGGATCGTAGCACAGGGAAAAGGCCTTTTCAAACAAAGCGGCAATGTTGCGCAAGGCCATAACGCCGCTACTCATGCGCGTAAGAATTTTGTCTCAAGCCGACTCGCCATCGTCGAACGCAGAGGCGAGCGCGCGATAGTCATCGAGGGTCAGCGTCTCTGCGCGAGACTGAGCCGGAACACCAACCGCCTCCATCGCGCGGGAAACCCGCTCGGACGGATATCCCTCATCACGCAATGAATTCACCAACGTCTTCCGACGATGGGCAAAGGCCGCTCGCACCAGACGACGGAACCGCTCATAACGGACCGGATCGACTCCATTCCGGTCTTTGATTTTGAGATGCACGACGGCCGACCCGACCGTCGGGCGGGGGCGGAAGCAATTCGCCGACACACGAAACGCCACCTCCACCTCTGCCGCTTCCTGCGTCAGAACCGACAGCACTCCGTAGTCCTCGCTGTTCGGTTTGGCAGCCAATCTAAGGGCCACCTCGGTTTGCAGCATCAGCACCAGACGATCGAAGTGGGCACGGGCATCGAGTAATGCAAACAGAATCGGCGTGGAGACGTAATACGGCAGGTTCGACACCACCACCGTCCGCGGCGACAGGCTATCGAAGGGAAATTCCAATGCGTCCCCGATTCGAAGGTCGAGATTGCGACAATGTCCAAGCGTCTCTTGCAGTTGAGGCTGCAGTTGCGGATCGATCTCGACTGCAATGACCCGCCCGGCTTCGGCACATAACCCGGCCGTCAGGGCTCCCCGCCCCGGTCCGATTTCCAGCACCGTGTCGTCGGGACGAAGCGCCGCCAGGGACACGATTTTGCGGATGATGTTCGGGTCGATGAGAAAGTTTTGACCAAGCCGTTTCAGGGCTGGAGGGAAGGACGCGGCCATGGTTCAGGCGGCTTTCTATCCGACGGTGTGAGGAGCCGTCGTCCGCAGGCGTTTCGCCAGCGTGACAAGATAGGACCGATAACATTCCACTTCGTCGCTGAACTCCTCGATCAAATCGTTGGTAAACGCCATGCCTGCAGTTTTTCGCGCCAGACCATCCGCTTCGGCCTGTCCCGCATGTTGCTGGAGCAGGGCCACCGTGCGAATTTTCCACTGTCCCACGCGTTCAGTGCCTAGGGTGGTGTTAAAGTCCTGAATGGTCCTTGTCGCGATCGCGTCCAACTCCTTCACCTGCTGATCGATGATGGCTGCCGCGGAAGATCCTGCGTTTAATATGGACATGTCTCCTCTTTCCTATCGGGACGGTTGGTGGACGGGAGACCAGGACTGTGCCAGACGGGCCGCGACCTTCACCGCTTCCAACAAACTCCCGTGTTCAGCTACCCCTTTGCCCGCAATATCGTAGGCCGTGCCATGATCGACCGACGTGCGGATGATCGGCAGCCCCACGGTCAAATTCACGCAGGTGCCGAATGCGACCAACTTGAGGGGGATCAACCCTTGATCGTGATACATCGCCACCACGCCATCGTAGTCGCCGCGGGCGGCTTTGCCGAACAGGGTGTCGGCGGGAAGGGGATCGCTGGCCTTGATGCCCGCCGCCCTGGCTAACTTGATGGCTGGCGCAATACTGGTCTGTTCCTCGTTGCCGAACAGCCCATGTTCCCCGGCGTGAGGATTCAATGCCGCCACGCCGATTCGCGGGCGCGCGATGCCGAAATACTTCGTCAACCCGAGATGCGCCAGACGAATGGCCTTCGTAATCCGTTCCTTGGTTAAGAGCGGAGACAGGGCGTTGATCGCGACATGGGTCGTAGTGAACATGATCTTCAACGGTCCGCCCACGATCATCATCCCAAACTCTCGGGTTTTGGTCAGATCGGCCAGTAATTCCGTATGGCCGGGGTAGTGAAAGCCGGCCATGTTCATCGCTTCTTTATTGATAGGCGCCGTGACGATTCCGCCCACGCTCCCCGTCTGCGCCAACTCGACCGCTTCCTTGATGAATGCAATGGAAGCCGCGCCGGTCACGGCCGACGCCACACCCATGCGAAATTTCGACAGCGGACGTTCCAATGGATCAGCGACAGCGACCTGACCGGGCTTCAATCGTGCACCGCTCGCCGGATCAAACGTCACCACCTCCAACGGTAGGTCCAGCCACTTGATCGTTCGTTCCATGATCGGGCGGGAACCAATGACCACCGGCTGACAGAGCTTCGCGAGCGCCTTGTCGGCGAGCGCCTTGGCAATGACCTCGGGTCCGATGCCCGCTGGATCTCCCATCGTGAGACCCAAGACAGGGCGGACCGATCGTTGTGAGGGTTTACGAGCCATGGGTGTACAAAAATAAGGTGTATCCAAGGTACAGCAGCGCGCTGCCGCTGAGCAACCAGGGCCGCCAATGCCCAGACCAGACTGCCTGCAACAGACTCATGCCCATGGCAATGACGGCCAGAACCATTGTCGCCAACGCCGTGGTCCCCAGGGTCCACTCTGTCCCGAGCAATCCGACGGAGACCGGGATCGAGCCCTGAAAGACCATCGCACCGGTCACATTACCGACGGCCAACCGATCCTTCTTCCGGTACAACCACAAAAAGCTATTGGACATCTCGGGCAATTCCGTGGCCAGGGGAGCGATCAGGAGCGCTAGGATCAGCGGTGAAACCTGCATTTCAGCTGAAATCGAATTGGCCGCCGTGACGAAGAGATGCGCACCCCCGACCAGACCGAGCAAGCCCACGATGCCCTGCAGCCCGATCACAAAATAGGACGGTTTGGTGGAGCGGCGGGCGAACAGCAGGGGTTCCAGGTCTCCACCCCCTTCCGACTCCTCATCTTCCGCAGAAAATTTCAGCTTCATGTAGTAGACGTACATCGCCAGGAGCACCACCGCCACCGCAATGTGGAGGACACGCGAAGGAATCGCCGCACAGGTCAACGCTAATACATAGCTGATGAGGAAGAAACTGATATCGACCCGGACCTCGCCGTAGTTGAGCTTGAAGGTCGCCGTCCGTTTCCCGAGCTTGGCATACAGCAGCAGCAACAGCGCGAGGATAGGCAATACCAATGTGCTGAGCATAAAGGGAGCCCCGAGAATGGCGCCAAGCCCTACCTCCATCTGCTCCCGGCCAGCCCCGAAAAAAATCGCGATGATCGGAATGGACGTTTCGGGCAGCGTCGTGCCGACGGCAGCGAACACACTTCCGACGGCACCTTCAGAAATGTTCATGCGCTTGCCGAGCCATTCGATGCCATTCGTGAACAGATGGCACCCGGCCAAGGTGATGACCACCGAAGCCACAAACATGCCGACATACAAGAGAATGGTCACAGGCGCCCTCGCAAGAGTGCCGTCTTCCGGCTGGAGGTATTGGGGTAGCAGCGTCGACTCATGCGCGTTTCGTCGTCCGTTTCGTTCCGGCCTGCGTGCGCCGGAACGCCAGCATGGCCTCCTCTAAAATGTCCTTTACCGGCCTGCCGCTCTGTTCGGCAATGCGTTTGCAGTCGTCATACTCCGGAGCCGCCTTGCTCCGCCCCGGTTGATGATCCGCCACTTTGATCCGCACGTCACCCCCTTGAACCTGGACCGACGCAAAGCGTCGCGGCAGCACCCGCCGTTGGACGTCCTGCGTCCGAACGCCCAGCGCCGTGGTGTCGGAGAACAACACCGCCAACACCGCCTCGACCTGTTCTCGCGGAGCCAGCACGGACAGGACAGTCCCTGGCCGTCCTTTCTTCATGGTCACCGGCGCCAATGTCGCATCCACAGCCCCGGCGGCAAAGAGACGTTCGAATACCGTCTCATACACTTGCGGATTGAGATCGTCGAGGTTGGTGTGCAGTTCGACAATCGTTTCCACCGCGACGCCCGAGGCTGGCGCGTCGCCGATGAACACACGCAGCACATTGGCCCATTGCGCCGGGTCGGCGGTCCCTGCTCCATAGCCCACCCGACGAACCTGCATGGGTGGGAGACACTCGAAATCAGTCGCCAAGGTCCGCAACAACGCCATCCCCGTCGGCGTTGTCAGCTCTCGCTCAGGCCCCTTGGCATAAATCGGCACGCCGACCGCCAAGGCCGCCACGGCTGGTCCCGGCACAGGCAAGGCACCATGAGCCGACTGAAGCATGCCGGAACCGACATTGACAGCGGAGGCCGTCACACGTTGAATGTCGAGGAGGTGCAGGCCGAGGACCCCGCCGACGACATCGACAAATGAATCGATCACGCCCACTTCATGGAAATGCACGTGCGACGGCTCGACCCCGTGAGCTTTCCCTTCGGCATCAGCTAGGACATCGAATACCGCCTGACTCCGTTCTTTGACCACTGGCGGCAGGCCGCTCTTCCGAAGAATTTTGGCAATTTGTGACAGAGTTAACGGCGTGCGAAAGCCCTTGTCGATCAGCACATCGACTTTCGTCGCGCTGATGGCTCCGCGCTCGACTCTCTTTCGCGCCAGCCGGAAGCCATCGATCCTCAACGAGGTGAGTCCGCGCACGAGATCCTTGAATGGCAACCCCACATCAACCAGCGCGCCCAACGTCATGTCGCCGCTGATACCGGAAAAACAGTCGAAATGAAGATGCCTGGCCACGTCACTCCTACGATTCTGGATGCCGCGCAAACGAGCGGCATCTTACCGGAGCCGCACCCAGACAGCAATCATTCCGCTCGTTCATTGACAGCCCTGCGATGCTGTGTTATCCCCAATCAAAGAGACGTACTCCGCCGAACATTGCCTGCGATACCGAGGCCCATGACCGATCCAAGACCAATCCCCCCGTCCATCGCACGGCGCATGTCACAAGTCGTCACAGCCGGCCTCCTGTTGTTCATCGGGTGCCTCCTCCTGCCTGGAGGACCGCCTCCCGACGCCATGGCCAAGACCAAAACAAAAAGCAGCGTACCGCGCCCCGAGCCGGATCTGAAAATTCTGTCACTGCACACGGCTCCAATGCCCTACAAGCCACAGGATGGCGCCTTCCACTTCATCGCCACCGTGCAACTGCCGAAAGAGGTCGACGAGCAACTGATGCTGGAAGTCTCCGCCCTCGTCACGTCCTCCTCAATGACCTCGCTGCGCTTTCTCTCGATCCGACAGCCGGTGAACGAGCACGTGCAAACGACGCCGAGCGCCAACGGAGAAACGCCCCAGAAACACGTGCAGGTCGATCTCGCTTGGGACGGCCTGGATCACAACAGGCAGCAAGTACCGGTCGGATCGTATGAATATGAAGTGCGGGTCAAGCTGCTCAGTAACGGCGAGAAGGGCCAGCGCACCCAAATGCTGTCATGGCCCAAACGCGGCAAGATTCTGGTGAAGAACTAGACGGGCACAACCGCACAAACTCAGGGGTGCGCCCCTAACGGCTACTTCGTATCCGTCTCCCCCACCATGTTGATGCGGTGCGCCAGGCACCCGGCGCCAAAGCCGTTGTCGATATTCATCACCCCGACCCCGGCCGCACAAGAATTCAACATCGTCAACAACGCAGCCAAGCCCCCGAAATGCGCCCCATAACCACGGCTTGTCGGCACCGCAATCACAGGCTGCCGCACTAACCCGCCGACCACGCTCGGCAACACGCCGTCCATGCCGGCCGCCACAACCAGTACCCGCGCACCGTGCAACCGTTCCTGCTGACCGAGCAACCGATGTAACCCGGCGACTCCCACATCGTACAAGGTGTCGGTCTTGCTTCCCATGATATCGGCCGTCACGCGTGCCTCTTCGGCAACGGGAATATCGGCCGTTCCTGCGGTGACAATGAGCACTGAGCCTCGACGGACCAGCTTGGGCGGCGCGATCGCCACTACGCGCGCATCGTCGTGATAGGTGGCCCGCTTGCTGAGGCGCACCAGGGCCTTGGCAACGGACGGCTCCACCCGCGTCGCCAGCAAGGCCTTGTTCTTCCGCAGCAGAGTCTTGGCAATGGCCACGACCTGGGCGACCGTCTTCCCCTCGCAAAAAATGACCTCCGGAAATCCCTGACGAAGCGCTCGATGGTGATCGAGCGAGGCGAAGCCCAGATTTTCATACGGCAGGGTGCGCAATTGCTTGAGGGCCTCGGGCACCGCAAGGGTGCCTTGCTGCACGTTCGTCAGCAAGGCCCGTAACTGGTCTGGATTCATGACGGTGTTTTCTCTCCCTTGGCCTCGCGTTCCATCAGGTCACCGACCGCCCGACGACAAGACTTGTCGGCAAAGAGCACGGCATTCACCTCCTGCACAATCGGCATGTCCACGCCGCACCGCTGCGCCAATCCCAACGCGGCCTTGGCCGTTCGCACCCCCTCGGCGACCGCTTGCATACTCGCGAGAATCCCCTCCAGGCGTTCACCCCTGCCCAGCCGCACACCGACGGAGTGGTTGCGACTCAAGGGTCCCGTACAGGTCAGAATGAGATCCCCGACCCCGGAGAGTCCGTAAAACGTTCGCGGGTCCGCGCCCATGGCCACGCCAAGCCGAATCATTTCCGCCAGTCCGCGGGTAATCAAGGCGGCACGGGCGTTATGTCCGAGTTCAAGCCCGTCGACCACGCCGGCGGCCAGCGCCATGACGTTCTTCAACGCCCCGCCCAATTGGACTCCGATCAGATCATCATCGGCATAGACCCGAAAACTCGGCGTTATGAAGAGCGCCTGAATGGTTTTCACCAGGCCGTGGTCCCGGCCGGCCAAACAGAGCGCAGTTGGTTTTCCCTGACTGACTTCGCTGGCGAAGCTCGGCCCCGACAGGACCATCAGGGAATCCCGCAGATGGGACGGCAGCGTGTCCTGCATCACCTGCGTCATCAGGTCGAACGTTATCTCCTCGATGCCCTTGGTGGCGCTGACGAAGGGGACGGACTCCGGCAACAACGGTCCGATCCGGCCCAGCACGGGTCGCGCCACATGCGAAGGCACGGCAAACAGCACACAATCAGTTTGGGTCAGCGCCTCGGACAAGCCGTTGGTAGCCGTCAACGTGGCGGGAAGCCGCACACCGGGAAGATAGAGCGCGTTTTCACGCTGCTGCGCAATGCTGTGCACCACCTCCGGCTCATGGGCCCACAGGCTCACCGCCAACTGCTTTTCAGCCAGATGCTTGGCCAGTGCCGTGCCCCATGCTCCGGCGCCAACCACAGTCACCCGCATCATCGATGAGCGTTTCATGGTGGCGGATTATAGGAAGGGGTCTGGAAGGGTGTCAACGAATGCGCCACACGACCCAGACTGATCTCGGGGAATGCGCACGTCCCTACTGGAATTCCACCCGCACACAAGGTAGGCTGCACAGGCCAGTGGGGACGATCATCATGAAACCTTGCCCAGCCTGCGGACGCGCCCTACCCGAAATCAACCGCTACTGCACGCACTGCGGAGCAGGGGTGACATCCGATGCGGAGCGAACCACGACACCGGCGACGCCCGGCCCTACGCAAAAGGAGCAGCTCAATCTCACGATTCTCTACGGCATGGTCACCGTCTTGCTTGTGTCTCTCGTCATGCCGCCGTGGGAAACACCCCCGTCACAACCGGCAGCCTTCCTCGGCTTTCACTTCATTCTGTCTCCGCCGCGACCGGAGGCGATTGTCAGCCGGATGCTGCTCACGATCGAGCTCACCACGACGGCGATCGCGGGGCTGTACCTGTCGTTCCTGTTTCGCACGAAATCGTGAATCAATCCAAGGCGAGCGTCAGGCACTTGGCAGCGCCGCCCGACTTCATAAATTCGTCCAACTCCACGGCATGCGTACGATAGCCACGGTCGCGAAGGATCTGCATCGTACGGGGACAGCCGGCGGGGATGACCACATGCTTGCCGACACTCACGGCATTGCAGGCAAACCGAATCGCTTCCTCCTCGGGCACGGGAATCCGGCGCTCCTCCGGAATCCGCTCCATGATGGCGGCCAGCCCGTAGGCATCGAAGGCCGCGGGGAAATAGAGCAGCTCTCCGCCGGTGAGTGGACAGAAGCAGGTATCGAGATGGTAAAAGCGACCGTCGATGAGTTCCAGCGGAATAATTTCACGCCGGAACAGTTCACTCAATGTGGGAAAGGAACGGATATCTGTTCGCTGGCGATACCCGCCGAACCATGTATCCGGAAATCCCAACAGATCGCCCGCCCCTTCGAAGTAACTGGTCTTGTCCAACGTCAGAACATCGAAGCCCTGCGCACGAAACCATCGTTCGAAATACATCTCCTCTCGTTGCCGCTCCGGAAAACGGAACCGACTCACTAAGGCGCGGCGACCGACCACCACGCCGGCATTCGCCGTAAACACCAAGTCCGGCAGTCCCTCAACCGGCGGCATGCGTTCAATCCCCGCGCCGACATCCCGCTCGAGCACGTGCATCAATGCCTGCCATTGACTGACTGCGCGTGAGGGCACTACCGCGTTCGTCCGCCGCATCCAAGGATTGATCTCGTAGTCGATCTGGAAATACTCCGGGGAACACACCAGAAGCCGACTCATGGGCGCCACCCCAGAGTGCGGGCCAGTTCCTTCAGAAAGGACGCGGCGTCCATGACGAGGCCGACGGCCTGAAAACTACCTCGGTCGGCGAGTTTCGTCGGCACCGATGGATTCACATCGACACAGACCGTCGGGACCGTGGCCGGCAGCAGATTGCCGGTCGCAATGGCATGCAGCGTGGAGGCCACGAGCAACGCGAGCCCGACGCCCTGAACTTCCTCACGCATGGCTTGCTGGGCTTGCATGGAGTCCGTCAGCACGCCAGGCAGCGGCCCGTCATCGCGAATCGTTCCGGCCAACACCAGTTTGACGTTGCGCCGCACACAGGCGGCCATGATGCCTTCCGTCACCACACCGGAACGCACGGCCTGTTCGATCCCGCCGATGGCACGAATACGATTGATCGTTCGGAGATGATGCTCGTGCCCGTGCGGCACCGACCGCCCCGCTGTCAGTCCGTACCCGAGCGACGTCCCGTACAGCGTCGCTTCCATATCGTGCGCGGCCAGCGCATTGCCACAGAACAACACATGAATGTACTCGGCGTCGATCAACCACGTCAGCGCGTCACGGCCTCCGGCATGGACGATCGCCGGCCCTCCGGCACAGAGCACCTTCGCCCCCGGATGTCCCTGGCGGTGTCGTTCGCGCAGTGTCTGCATGCGTTGCGCAATATCCGCAATAACGGGCTGATGCGGACGCTCCGACGACACCACGGATTCCATGAAGCCAAACACATCGCGCACGGCGGGACGAGCAAGCGGCGTCACCCTGATGCCGTCTCTCCCGGTAACAATCAAGTCGCCCGGCTTCACGGCTCCCATGGGGACGGTCCAGGCTCGAGATTTCGCCGGATCGACACAAATCGCGACATCCATCTCCATGCCCTCCACCTCCACCCATTCGCCGTCCAGGCGAATCTGCGTGGGCATATGGGTCGTGGCATAAAACTCGTCCGGAAGAATGCCTGCGGCGGGGGCGGATTCGAACCGGCAATCTGCTTCACGTTCCAATGCAGCCCCGTGGGGCTGGATAGCCCGTAGGATTTCCGAGAGGCTACGGCCGGAAGGGGCGCGTATGACGATGCGGGCCTGCGACGGCGCCTCCCTAGTCGCGCCGATCTTGACGTCCTGAAGATCGAACGTGCCCCCCATCATCACAATCGTATCCAGGACCTTGGCCAGGATCAGGGAGTCGATGATGTGGCCCTGCAGGAAGACGGTTTCTTCGGATGGGGTCATGGTCGACCTCTCTGAGTCGCAGCGCCCCGGGAAGGACACACGAGGGATTCAGGTCCTCACACAGTCGATTTTACCATCTGCAGGAAGGAATGACGCAGGATCTCAACTTTCTTGCTTGACTACCTCTCGCAAGACGCTGGTGGCGTAGGACCCCGGGGGCAGCCAGAACGAGAGGGTCAGCACGGAACCGTCCAACGACCATTCCAAATCGTTGAGGCGCACGCGCAAGGCCCGCCGCTCGCCACGGAATCCGCACTCGGCCCCGGCTTGCGACAGCAGCTCAGGGGTGGTTCCCATATCAGCGATCACGGCCCGCTCAATGTCGCCGGGAACCCCGGCTGCCCACGGCGCGCGGGAGCCAAAGAGCGGCCCCGTCGGACTGATTTCGAAGCGATCGGCGCGTGGCTGTTCGACCTCCGGCTGTTCCACCGGAAAGCAGGCACCATTGTCGGTTTTCATCGCCCAATCACCCAGCCACACCTGGTCGATGCTCTCGATCCGCTTGGCGACGATCTGATTGAACACGTGCGACTGATAGGCATTCATAAACCAGATGCGCTTGTCTCGCGGCATCTTGTTGCGCCGTGCCGGATCCTGGAGCAGTTCGGCGCCCAACTGAAAGTTCGTGCCCGAGCGCCCTTGGCGCTGAGGGCCAAAGTAGTTTGGGACTCCACGCTGAACCAGTTCATCGAACAACTGTTGCAGCAACGCGTCGCTCCCCTCGCGCACATCCCTCACCACTAACCGGAAGTGATTGCCCGCATGGTGCCCCTTACGGAGACGATTGCGATGCCTCCCTAGAATCTCCACGCTGAGCAACCGATCGTCAGTCGGGACGGCCGCCACAGTCTCGGCCGTCACCCCCTGCACCGACAACATCTGTGTCGTCACCGCCTGCGCATCTTTCAATCCGGCGACACCGATGGATTTGGCCTTGACGTGAAGTTGCGAGGATAGGCGAGACAATAAATCTGGCGTGGAGAGTCCCCGTTTCTTGATGCGGATGTACAGATGCTCACCCTGCCCGCATGGCAGATAAAGCGGCCGCTCTTCGACGCAAAAGTCCTCGGGACTGCTGCGAATCCGACCACCCAAGGCGGGAACCGACGCGGTGAGATAGGGCAGGGAATGATCGAGCCATGACGGGGTCGGCATGAAATTCCTTCTCGTTACACACTATGCACAATTGACGGCATTTGAGTGGGCGACAGGACCACCCGTGTTATACTCACCGCATGTTCGCTTCGACGCCGATTTCCGGCATGTCTATCACATCCTGCTGCAGGAGGTTGTTCCAGCGGTACGCAGCCGCCTCGCTCCTCTGCTGCGCGATCGCGGCGGCCCTGGCACCTTCCGCCCAGGCCGCAACCAGAATGAACGGCATCGACGTCTTCGCCCAACTGACGCAGCATATCAAACGCCAGGCGGATACCGACAAACAGGCCTTCGCCGTGGCCAGCCAATGCATGACCTGGTTCTACCACCAGCTGCGGCACAAACCGGCCCCGCCCGCCGTGCAGCACATTGCCTGGAATGGACGTTGGCCTCAGGCCATCGCCGAATCACAAGGGGACGATGCCGCCGGCTGCCGCACCAAATATCCCGGGGGCATCGATGCCGTCCGCACCGATTTCCAACGTACCCAGGCGTTTCTCTCACTCACGCTGACGTTTTACGAATTTGCCCTCGTCGGGGACGGGGACGACAATTCTAGCTATAGCGCACGAGAGTTGCACGACATCCTTGCGGCCCTCAATCTGGCCGCCGAACCATCGCTGGGACCGGATGTCCATCTGCGATCGCTCACATCCCAATTCGATTCCCTGCACGAAACCCGAGGAATGGAAGCGCTCATGACCGGCATGGGCAAACTGTACGACCAAGGGTATCGTGTCACCACCGCAGACAAAGCACACCTGAACCGAGTGATGGAATGATCTCGTCTCTGATGCGATGGCAGGAGCTGGCACGCGTCTGGATCGGCCACTGGCTGAGCCGCCCCTGCCACCATCTCTTCAATCTCATGCCCGGTCTGGAGATCGGTCTCTCGACACCGGAGGTCACCCGGCTCGCTCTGATCCATCCCCCACTAGCCGGTCGACGCGCCGTCCATTTGAGCGACTTGCACCTGGACCGCTACCGCCCCCGGCATCGCGCCCTGGTCCGCACCGTGGCCGAGCTGAAGCCCGATTGGATCTTCATTACCGGCGATCTCGTCAACGTCCGCGGCGGTTTGCCGCATCTGCTTCGTTTTTTGACCGAACTGCGGAGACTGGCGCCGGTCTTCGTCACCCTCGGCAACCATGATCACTACAGCGGCATTCGCTTGGATGAGTTCGCCGAACACTTTGATCGCCGCAAGGTGACGTTGCTGCTCAACCAAGTCACGTTTCTCCCGATGGAAGTCGGCGAACTGGCCATCGTCGGGCTCGATGACCCGTCACTCCACCGGGCAGATCTCCGCTGCATTCCGTCACAGCGACCAGGACGGTTCACCCTGGTCCTCGCGCACGCGCCGAATATTCTCGATCAGCTCACCCCGCAACACCAGGCCGACCTCACTCTGTGCGGACACAGCCACGCCGGACAATGGCGGATTCCGTACGTCCCCACGTTCTGGTTGCCGCCAGGTTGCCATGGGCGCACCAGTGGCATGTACGAGAAACATGGCCATCGCCTGTACGTGAATCGTGGACTTGGCTGGTCGGTCATCCCGATGCGGATGAATTGCACGCCCGAAATCCTGCTGCTCGAGTGGGCGGCCTAATCCATCGCCTTCCGACACGCGAGCCAATTACTATCCTTCAGCGAATGCGCTCCAGCGCCTCACGCGCGCGGCTCCGCACCGTTTGATCCCAATCTTCCTTGCTGACATACGCCAACTTCTCTTTGGCAGCAGCGGCGCGTAACCGCCCGAGCCCCAAGGCGGCGCTGGACCGCACGTAGGCATGATCGTCTTCCAATGCCGCCAACAGATACGGCACGACCGTGTCATCTCCGATCACGCCCACGTGACTGGCCGCCATGCCACGCACGTGATGCTGCTTATCGCCCAGGGCACGCGTGAGCGTGGTGAGAAAGACCTCCTGCAGTTGCGGCGCAATCTCCTCAAGCCCTTCGCGGCGATACTCGTTGACTTCGATCAGGGCGAACGCCACCTTGAGGCGCTTCTCTGCCACGGTCTGTTTCTCGAACAAGGTGATCAGCCTTGTGCGATCGCGCTTCTGCTGACGCCGCCCGCGAAGCTTGCCGACCAGCACCCAAACGACGACACACACAATCGTCATCGCGGCCGCCAGCGGCAGGGCCTGATCGAGAATGAGGTCTTGCGCGTCCGGGGATAGACGTTTCCAGATCCAGACGCCGGACACCACCATGCCCAGCAGGATGAAGATGGTGGTCACATTGGCCTGACCGGATTGTGTGTGACGAGCCATGGCAGGCGACATGATAGGGGGCTGGTCCCAGTGGCGTCAACGCGGCGCAGGCCGACGACTCTTGACAGTGCCCCTCCCGGATGACTAGGCTTCGCCCGCGATGGACCTCCCCGATTTAAAAGATGATCCACATCTCAAAGTGCTCCGTCCGCTGGTGGAGACGTATCTCGCGTTTTCACGACTGGATAACCGCCATGTGCGCGCGCTCCGGCTCACCCCTTCGCAATTCGATGTCATCGCCACGCTGGGGGACACCAAGGGCCTGACCTGTGCAGAACTCTCTACTGCCACCCTCGTCACGAAAGGAACGCTGACCGGCGTGCTCGACCGCCTGGAGGCCAAGGGATTGATTCGACGCACGCCGGTGGCCGACGATCGCCGCAGCACCAGGATATGTCTCACCGCCAAGGGGGACCGGCTCTTTCAGAAAACCTTCGCCTCACACATCGCGTTCCTTCGTCCCTTCTTTCAGCGTGCCCTGACATCCGCCGAAGCCGATCAGTTGCGCACGCTCCTCCTTCGGCTGCAGCGGAGCCTGCACGGGACGCCCGGCACATGATCCGCGTCACGGTCTTGGGCTCCGGCACCAACGTCCACCCCACCCGCGCCGCAGCCGGATACCTCGTGCAAACCGATCACACCTTTCTCCTGGACTTCGGACCACGCACACTGACCAATCTGATCAAGAGCGGCGTCGATCGCCACCGGATCACCCACATTCTCTTTTCTCATTTCCACGCGGACCATTTTGCCGACTTCATTCCCTTCTTTTTCGATGCCGTCATCTACTGCAAATATCAGGGCGGACAGCGACCACCGCTGACCCTCATCGGGCCCCGGGGAACCGCAACCCTGATGCGGGCGATGATGACGACATTCCCCAGCTTCGATCGCCCGCCGTTCCGCGTGACGATTCGAGAAGTCTCCGACCGGAGTTTTCGGCTCGGCGACACTCGTATCAGGCCAGCCACGGTCAAGCACGCACCGCGGCTTCATTGTGTCGGCTACCGGATTGAGTACCAGGATCACGTCGTGGCCTATTCCGGCGACTCGCTCTACTGTGACAGCCTGGTGAAGCTCTGTCGCGATGCCGATATCGCTATTCTGGACTGCTCATTTCCCGAAAACGAACCGGGTGCCGGACATCTCCACGCCGGGGAATGCGGACGAGTGGCCCAGGAAGCCGGCATCGACCGACTGGTGTTGTCGCATTTTTATCCAATTGCCGAGCAGTACGATGTCCGTGCACAGGCCGCGAGCTACTTCTCCGGGCGAGTTCGAATGGCGAAGGATCTGCTGCTCGTCACAGGCTAGGCAGCCTAGAGCCCTTCTTCGCGCTGTTCGCAACCGAGGATCTCAATGAATCGCGGCAGGCGATATTTCTTCAGTGGCTCGTCGAGCTTACTGTAAATCGCCAGTAGATTCTTAATCATCCGGGCAAGGATGGCCCTGGTAGGACTCTTCTGCAGGAACCGGTCTTCAAATCCATAGCCGGCTTCGGTCAAAAACCGGGCACAATTTTTCTCCGTCAGGAGCGCGCCCCCGTTAAAACAGTCGATGAAGATTTTGTACCGATCTGAATCGAACTTGACGAGGAAGTGGCCAGGCATCCCGATGCCATGGACAGGGAGTTGCAACCGTCGACCGATCAGCAAGTAGACGGTCGATAGACTGATGGGAATGCCCGTTCGCCGGTCGATGACACAGTTCAGATAACTGTTCTCGACCTCGTAATAGTTCTTGGTGTTCCCTTTGAACCCGGCCTCGGTGAACAGGTACCGGTTGAGCGCCTTGACGGTCTCCTCACCCGACACCCGCGAGCCGATCTGCTCCCGGACATCCTGCGCCATGTGATCCAGCTGCCGCTGGTAGGCCTGCACATCCAGCGAAGGGTAGGCATACCTCGCGAGGAGAAAGGCGCCTCGTTCGAGATCTACCTGCTCGTCCGGGAGGGCAATGAGATCTCGGAAGTCTTCCTCCAGCTTCGTGCCGCGGATCTCCTCCAACACAGTGACGATCCGGTCGGCCATCTCCGGCTGCTCGATCTCCGCTTCCTGCAGGAGCGGCACAGCGGAGTCACCGTAATCGATCAGCTTTCCGCTGATCGTCTTCACGATGCGTTCATCCTCGTCACCGAGGAGCCGGATCAATGCGCGGATTTGACTTTCGTTCACGAACATGGAGCCACCACAGTGCCGAGCATCTACCCGATCGCCCGTCGGAAGGCACGCGCACCACCATACAGGCACAGGGCGTCGAACAGCACCATCACGCCGATGACCATTCCGACATGGGGCAAGGCCTCGGCCCACCCCTGGAGGATCAAGGGCCGCACGGCATCGATAGCCCAGGTCATGGGATTAAATTGGGCCAGAAAACCCATCCACCCCGGCATAGCCGTCAGGGGCACCAACGCCGAGCTCAAGAAAATCATCGGCAGGGAGAGAAACCCAAGCACCGAAAAGAAATCGCCGTGGCTTTTCACGGAAAACGCCATCGCCATGGAAATGGCCGTTAAGCCGACTCCGAACATCATGCCGATCAGCAAAATCGCCGCCACCCCAAGCAAGCCGGTGACCGGCTGGACCCCGAACAACCAGGCGACCCCGAGGATCACCAACACCTGCAACGAGGTGATGGTCGTCACGAAGATGAAGCGGCTCAGAATCACCGAGGTGCGATGAATGGGCGTGGACATCAACCGTTCGAGAAATCCATTTTCTTTATCGAACAGTAAATCGACTCCACCGGCTAACCCGTTGTTGAGCACCGTCATGACGACGACACCAGCGGTGAGGAAGCTGATATAGCTCGAGGATTGCGTCACTTGGAGGTCGGCGGCTCGTTGGAACAAATTGCCGAAGAAAATGAGCCAGAACAACATGGGCTGGACGAGGGTGAACAGCATGCTGAACTTTTCCCGGCTCAGCCGCCGGACCCACCGCATCGTCAACGCCCGGATCTCTTGTGAATATTCGTTCATACCCTATTCTGACCGCTCCTTGCGGGCGCTTATGCGTCTTCCGTTTTCGGCTGGTCGTCTTTGATGGACCGTCCGGTGTGCGCGATAAACACGTCATCCAGCCGCGGCCGATGATAATCGATGAACTCCAGCTGACAGGTCAGACGGTTCGCGGCTTCAAGAATTGCGGGCAAGGCCTTCTCCGGAGAATCGACCCGAATGTCCAGCCCGGTGGCCGTCGTCGTGACCGCCCGAATGGCCGGAAGATTCTTCACGGCCGCCGCCAATTGTTCCACTCGCTCGTGCTCCCGCACGGTCAGGGATACCAGGTCACCGCCCAGGCCGACCTTTAATTCGGTGGGGGCCCCAAGAGCCTTAATCCTCCCCCCGTCAATGATCGCGATCCGATCGCACAACTGATCGGCCTCATCCAGATAGTTGGTGGTCATGACCACCGTGATACCTCGTTCACGCATCGCTCGCACGTGGTCCCAAATGCGTAACCGGCTTTGCACATCCAACCCCAATGTCGGCTCGTCCAGGAACAGAACCTTGGGATCGGGCAACAATCCACAGGCGATGTCCAGCTTTCGCTTCATCCCGCCGGAATAGGTCTTGGCGGGTCGGTCGGCCTGTTGTTCCAGTTCAACCAATTTCAGCAGTTGGGGAATGCGTGTCGCCGCGACCTCGGGAGACAAGTGGTAGAGGTCGGCCAGTAACTCCAGATGCTCCCGTCCGGTGAGAAACCGATCGATGGCCCGCTCCTGCGGAACATACCCGATGGTTTGTCGCACGCGATCGGCATCCGTGACTGAATCTAACCCGAAAATGCGGGCCGAGCCGGAGGTCGGATTGAGCAGGGTGATCAGAATGCGAAGGGTGGTACTCTTGCCGGCGCCGTTCGGGCCGAGCAGGCCGAAAATTTCCCCGGTATAGACCTGAAACGACAGGTCCTCGACGGCCCGGACCTTGTCGTAGGTCTTCCCGAGATGTGACACGTCTATGGCAACCGGCCGCGACATCAGCCCCAGCCTCCGGCGCCCCGCCGTTCCGCCAATTTGAATTGGATCAGATCACTGAGACGACGGGCCTGCTGAGCCACATGTTCCGCCTCCAACAGAAACTGTTTTTCAAGCGGCGTGCAGTCCAGGTAGGTCGACAACGAGTTCACGAAGACTTCGTCGCCCACATCGGGGCGGATCAAGCTGTGCAACGGCGAGGCCTCCTCATCCGCATTGAGATATTCCTCAAGCACATCCATCAGATACCGGCGCAACGCCGGCTCGAGCGCAACAACTCCACTGCGCGGCTTTAAGGTAATACGGGCTTCGCGATAACTTTTATCAAAAAACTCTTCCTGGATTTCGTAACGCTCAAGTCCCTGCAAGAGAATATTCGATCGACCATCGGCCAGAGCCTGCACACTTGCCAACCGCCCGACGCAGCCGACAGAAAAGATCGGGGGATTGCCCTCGTACTGTTCCTCCCACCCTTCCTTCAATAGGGCCATCCCGATACATTGCCCTCCCGCCGCTGCATCCGCTACCATTTGGCGGTACCGTGGTTCGAAGACATGTAAGGGGAGATAGGTTTTCGGGAAGAAGACCACGTTGGGAAGCGGAAAGAGGGGAATGCGTTCCGGAACGGGAAAGGGCTGTGCTTTTCCCGCCAACTCCCGACTCGAAGGCTCACGTTCAGGCTCAAGAAACATGGCTCACGATAGCTGATGCTTTTCCATGTTGTCAACGCTGCCGCCGCCCTGCTTCACGGTCGCAAGCATCAGAAAACCATCATGAATACTGGCGTTTCATCATCTGTCCATCAAAAAAGACCGTGCCGACACGCAAGCCACACCTTCACCGACACCGGCTCCAACCGGTAAGCCGACCATGACGAAATTCTCCCTCGCCTACATCACCCTGGTGCTCCTACCGGCAAGCTGGACAGCCTTTACCCCGGCATCAATCGCAATGGACGGCGCCTCGGATTCCTTCGACATCGCCGCGCCGGGGTACCAGTATCAATTTCCCCAGGACCATGCCGCACACGAACGCTTTCGCACCGAATGGTGGTATTACACCGGCCAGCTCACCAGTTCGGCCGGCCGCCGCTTCGGGTTCCAACTGACATTTTTCCGCCGAGGTATTCCCCCTGAACAGGTCCGAACCCGGCCCTCTCAATGGTCTATCCAACAACTGTATCTGGCGCATGTGGCACTAACCGACCTAGAGAACGGACGCTTTCTCTATGCGGACAAACTGAGTCGCGCGGGACTCGGCAAGGCCGGAGCAGAGACGGACAGACTGCACGTATGGATCGACCGCTGGTCCCTTTCGAGCACGGAGGATCCTCCTCTACGGCAGAAGCTGGCGGCCGCGACCGATGCCTTCGCGATCGATCTGTCGCTGACTCCCGCCAAACCTCCGGTCGTGCATGGGCAGAACGGGGTGAGCCGCAAAGGCCCAGCCACCGGACAGGCCTCACACTACTACTCACTGACCCGCCTCACCACCGACGGCCATATTCGCCTGGGGGCTGACACCTTTGCGGTCACCGGCCTCGGCTGGATGGATCATGAGTTCGGCTCGGCCGACCTGGCAGACAACATCGTAGGGTGGGACTGGTTCAGCCTGCAGTTGAACGATTCAACCGAGTTGATGTGGTATTCCCTCCGGCATGCCGACGGATCACCAGACCCGGCATCCGGCGGCACCCTCATCCTGGCTGACGGTCAATCTCGCCCACTGACGTTCCAAGACCTGACGGTGGAGCCCCTCGCACATTGGACCAGTCAACGATCAGGGGCTCGGTACCCCCAACGCTGGCGGCTCACAGCGCCGTCGATCGGATTACACTTGGATGTGGTCTCACAACTCGCCGATCAGGAATTGGACACCGCGCACAGCACACAGGTGACCTATTGGGAAGGGGCGGTGTCCGCGACCGGTCAAGCACGAGGAGCCCCTGTCACCGGCAACGGCTATGTCGAAATGACCGGGTATGCCGAACGGTTTCGTCAGAAATTGTGAGCGTCCTGCACCATGCGTCTCTGTCTCTCCTTGACTCGGTCGCAACGCTATGGTTAGGTCTGCGGCCACTGTGATGTCCTTACGAACTCGACTGACAACCCTCCTCCGGCGATCCGTCTGCCTCGTCGGTCTCTTCCTGTTGGCCTGCGGCTCACGTGAATCGGCCGTGGTGTCGATTGCGCTCCATCCGTCCAACCCCAACATCGTCTACGTGGCCACGAACGATGCCGTGCACAAGACGCGTGACGGCGGCGCGACATGGGAGCAGTTCCCCGCGTTCACCGCCCGGCGCGTCACGACCCTCGCGATCGACCCGAAACTTCCCGCCACGGTGTATGCCGGCACCATGGGCGACGCCATCTACAAGAGCCCTGACGGTGGGCAACACTGGCTTCCGCACAATGTCGGACTCAAAGAGCATGTGTCCTTCATCAATGAAATCATCTTCCATCCGGACAACACCGAACTGATCTATCTCGCAACCACTGTCGGGGCCTTCATCTCCAAGAATGGAGGGCGGGAATGGGAAGAACGCATGGCGGGCATGAAGGAGGTCCACATCGTCACGTGCATCACCATGGACCACCAACATCCCCGCGTTCTGTACGCGGGGACGACCGGTGGAACCTATCGCAGCGAAGACGGCGGCAGCTTCTGGCAGAAGAAGAATCAGGGGCTCATTCCGGAGGAGGTGCTGAACGCGGCCATGGCGCTCGGGGTAAATATGCTGGCCGTCGATCCACGACAGTCCGAGATCGTTTACGCCGCTACGACGAAAGGACTCTTTCGGTCCACTGATCAGGCGGAGCATTGGACGGAAATTGGACAGGGGCTGTCGAATCAGTTTGTCAGTGCGCTGGCCCTGCATCCGACCGACCCGAACATCCTCTACATCGGGGGGCCTGACGGCATTCGCAAGACGGTCGACGGAGGGAAAACCTGGCAGCCGAAGAATCAAGGGCTGACGACACTGAACATCCGCACTATCAGTATCAGCCCGAGCAACCCCGAGGTGCTCTATCTCGGCACCAACGGCAGCGGACTCTACCGATCCACCGATGGTGGGCAGAACTGGGCACCGATTCCCCTGACCAGTCCCACCCAAACACCGCCCAAGGCCTAACATCCAACAGGATTACCTATGCCAAGGCTGCTGCTCATTCGCCATGGAGAAACCGACTGGAATCGATCCGGGCAGGTGATGGGCGATCAACCGATTCCCCTCAACGCCAACGGGGAACAGCAGGCTCGTGCCTGCGCCGAGCTGTTGGCGCTGACACCGATCACGGAGATCTTCACTAGTCCTGTGCTTCGCGCCGCGCAAACGGCCGACATCCTCGCCCTGGCTCATGCAACTCGCCCACGGCACCTGGCCGGGTTGCGTGAAATCGGAGTCGGCGATTGGATCAATCGCTATTGGAAGGACTTCGCTGAGGATCCGGCTAAGCGAGACTGGTATACCCACCCGGACCGGGCCAGACCATCCGGCGGTGAAACGCTGCGGGAAGTTCAGGAGCGGGCGGTAGCCGCCATCGAGCAGGCGCTGCCCCCGACGCAAGAGGCAACCTACGCCGTGGTGTCACATGGCGACGTCATTCGGGCACTGCTCGCCCATTACCTCCGACTCGACCTGCGTGCCCTGCGCCATGCACGCATCGATCACGCGGGGGTGAGCGGCCTCGAACTGACCGAGACCGCGACGCACCTGCTGTTTCTCAATCATCGCCCCGGTGCCGACAGGCTCACCTGAGTGATACCGGATTCTTAGTGAGCGGACGTGGCCTCCGAGCCCTTCCCATAATAGCGGCTGCCGTACCGCTTCAGCTCCTCGGACAAAGCCGTCCATTCCTCAGCCGTCAACAACGACTTCATCTTGAACCGGAGTCCGAGAATTTTCGCAGCCGAGCGCATCCGGTCATTGTTGAGTTCGTCGAGGATTTTGGTGAATTCCTCCGGCGAGGCAGAATAGTTGGCATTCAACTCGTAGAGTGCACGATGAGATTGGCGGTGATGCTCACGGGCCGACTTGATCTCCGTGATCATCTCCCCCATCACCACATTGACCTGCTTGACCGTCTCCGGATTTTTCACGTGCTTATCAATCAGGCCGCTGACATCCTGAGACGCTTTACTCCAGTAGTAGTCTCCTTTTCCATGCTCGTAGCTCCCGTGATGGTGGGAACAGCCGGTCAACCCGACGACAAGGACTCCGACGAGGACCAACAAGGATCGATACTTCATGAACCACCTCCGTGAGAAAAAATGACTCCCTCTACAAAACGCATTGCGCAACGGCGCGCTCCTCCCGTAAGCTCCCGAGTCGTGACCTGAGACAAGGAGAAGCGACATGGGTGAGGAAACGGGGCGCCAACTAGGATCGGGGACCATTGAGTCGCTTCGGGAAGAATTCCGTGGACACCTCGCCCTGTTTTACAGTCGTCTCAAACTGGCCGCCCCCTATGACAGCGTCGAAAAGGCCCTGGGAACCCTGACCAAGACGCTCAAAGCGTTGCCGCCCGAGGAGCTGAACCGATTGACCTCGGACACCGCACAACGATGGACTCATTTTCGAGTGGCGTTTGTCGAATCGGGCCTGAATCTGAAGCATCGCGGCATCATTGCCGGCCTAGCCCAATCGGAAACCTCCTTGGACCTTCCTGAGGAGTTCAACCACCTGCTCAACCTCTACCGTCGCCCCTCGTAATCCGATTGACGAGAGCAACGCCTACGCGCGCAGTCCCTTGCCCCCTAGCAGCTACTGCAGGCTACGCGGCCCGTTCATGTTCGACGGCAATCGCCTTCAGCTCCCCATACACGAGCATCAAGCGCGTATTCTCGATGCGATAGGCCACTGTGACCGTCAACAAGCCAAATGCCACCACGATGAGCCCAACCCCCGTCACACCGATACCCAGCAGGATGCTCCCCAGCGAGTCGAGCCCGCCCTGAATTAGATAGGTCATCACGAAGCCCAGAGTGCCGAACCCCACAAGGCTGAACCAGAGAAACGTGAGGATCGACGAGGACCACGGCACCCGCTTGGTACAGACCAACCGAAGCCCCTCCCCCTCGGACACCAATTCGATGCAGCCTTTCAATGGCCACGCCGTACGGAAGCGCATGGAGAACAGGCGATGCGTGGGCCTGATGACCATTCGATTCACTTCGGGAAAGACCCGGGCCACTCCATGCGGCAAGCTCAAAAATCCGTTCTGGTCGAACGCGCGCAAGAGCTTCGGCAGGGTGAGTGCATTGAACCGATCCTGCATTCGCCCGATGCCATACCCATACCGGCAGGCATCGGATGAGAGGCAGGTATAGTACATCCAGTCACCGACGATCAGGCCGATGAACAACACTATGGCGAACGCGCCGGCTAAAATCATACGCGAAACTTCCCACAGGGCTTCTCGGAGAATCAAGCCCGAACCATCTGCGCACACGTTGAAAAACCTCAGGAACCTGTTGACTCCCCAGGATCGCTTTGGCTACATTAAGCCCGTTCTTGTCCGGCGGGTGAGGACGAGTCATCCGGGTTGCAGCCCCGCCTTCATAGATTTTTCCAGGCCACACCTCTCACTTCCGTCGCTCCTGCACTGTGGAGTGTGCGGCCTGATGGGTGTGAGTGTGCGGAGGGACGATGGATATCGCCAAAGTCGAGCGAGTGTACACCAGTTATTCCGGCGTCTACGATCAGATTTTCGGGAAAATTTTCCACGAGTCGCGCGAAGCCTGTGTGCGCAACCTGAGAATCCGGCCGGAAGAAAACATTCTCGAAGTCGGCGTTGGCACGGGGATCGCCCTCGAATACTACCCGAAGAACTGCAACATCACCGGTATCGACCTCTCCTCCGGCATGCTGGCCAAAGCCAGACAGCGTCAGTCACACTATCATCTGGATCATGTGCGACTCATGCTGATGGACGCCGGGAAAATGGAATTCGCCGACGATACCTTCGACACGGTCATGGCGGCCTATGTCGTGACTGCGGTCCCAGACTACCGCAAAGTTGTGAATGAAATGATTCGGGTCTGCAAACCCGGTGGCCGCATCATCATGCTGAATCACTTCAGTAATGGGAATAAGTTGGTTGCGGCCGTGGAAAAAGTCATCTCTCCCCTCTGCAAGCACATCGGCTTCCGCACCGACCTTTCTTTGAATACCGTGCTGGAAGGCACCGACCTTCACGTGACCAGAAAAGAGAAAGTCAATCCGATGAAATTCTGGCACCTAGTGGAATGTGTCAACCGGAAGGGGGGCGTGAATGGGAATGGGAATGGAAACGGGAAACACGGCCACGTCAGCTAAGGGCCAGCTCTATCCCTCACTTCACTGAACCTCTCGGCGCGTTCTCCGCTTCGATTGCCGTCTCGGCCGCTCATCCGGCGGAAGCAACGATTGTCCTTCAAGACATGTTCCCACATAGGCACTCGTGACCACATAGGCGACCATCGCCAACAAACGGCGACCGGACCGGCCTGCGATTCTGTGGGACTGCAACCGAACGCCAAATCCGGCCCCGTCAATCGGCCCATAGGTTTGTACATCCAGCGAAGCTGCCTGCCCCACGCCTCGCGAACCGGCGGCTACCAACTCACCTTCCCAACATATCTCGCGCTGAAGGCGCTTCCGGCGTGCGCCCGCTTTCCAGATACAAGGCATCCCGACCTGATCCAGTTCCTTGAGCAGCCAGGTGATCGTTGGGGCTTCGCCGGAATCGGCTTGAAATACCCATTGCTCGATCGCCGTATCGCGTTCCCCGCCTGGATGCGGCAGCGAAACTTCCTCAAACAGGGCTTCCTCACACACGACATAGAGGTTCCCCTGCGGATCAAACCAGAACCGCAGCTTCCCTTCCTTGAGTTCCACCTGGATTACGCCTAACAGCGCCCAGTCCCCCCCATCCTGTTCAAACAGAGACACATCGGACACGGCCTGCATAGAAAGTTTTGCTACCCGTAAGGCCCCCTGCACGGTATACCGCACCAACACCGTCACGGTACTGCCAACCGTGACCTCCCGACCAGACTCCTCATCGAACATCCGACGCTTGGCCACATGAACGTCCGTGATCTGCCCGCCACGAAATCCTTGCGTGTGCGTCAACAACCAGCGGAGGTCATCGGCAGTGGTAATTGAATGGGTCATACTCGTACGAGAGCGATTCACCGGCAGGGCAGCGCCTGCCACATCAGATGACTGTATCACGCTGCAGAGGTGAATGAGAGACAGGAAATGAGGGGGCGCAAAAGGGGAGCTACCGAATCGGCGCTAGAACAGGGCCTGTTGTTGCCTGGCCTCTGCCAGCTGCCGTTCCAGGTCCTCCACTCGCTCCTGTAACCGCTGGTTGTCGAGACGAAGCAGATCGAGACGATCCAACAACTGCTCACGTTGAATATTCGTCCACTTCAGCGTGCGCTTCAATCCGGCCAGTTCAAGCTGTGCCTGCTGTCCGTCCTCGAGCACAGAACCCATGCGTACGCCTCAGTCGATCGCCGTCGGGAGTGATAGGCAAATCGTAGCGCACTCTTGAACGGTTGCAGAGCAATTAGTGATTTATCGACAGGTGAAGTGACGAAATACGCGAAGGCTTCTCAGCAGAAACAGAACGGTCGGCAGAGCTTATCGGTTTCTGGCGCGTACAGATGCTGCGGAAGCGCCGCGGCCCTCGCTGGACTCCCAGCGATAATCGATCAAGACGCCGTTGCCTTCCCACCCGGGTGGGCACAGATTGCCCGTTCCGTAGTAGTCGGCGTCCAATACAGGGAACGGTGCGACGTTCTTAATCCAATCCTGTGCATGCCCGTTGGATTCGATATAGGACTGGAGAAAATACGCCCCGCCGGTCAGTGGCAGCTCCGGCACAATGAAGTCCACGTAGCCGGTCCCCGACAAGGTCAGAGGTGACGGGTCCACGATGTCGGTCGACAACACAAACAGGTCCTGCCCCTTTCGACCATTGACGGAAACACTCACGCGGCAATTTCGGAATTCTTTCTGTGCCGCGCAGCGATAATGCATCCGGATGATGGCATCCCGGCCTGTAATCAACGCGGCGACCGATTGCCGCTGCCCATCCAGCAATTCAATTCCGGTGAGCAGAACCTCCCCGAGACCAACTCGATCCTCCCGCGCCCCGATAGCCATACTGGCCTGACTGCGAATGGCATCCGCATACCCTTCCACCACCGTATGCGTCTTCCCGATCCTCGCAACCCGCCCCTTCTCCAAAAGAATCGCCCGCTCACAGAGCCCCTCGATGATCGTCATGTTGTGGCTGACGATGAGGACGGTGCGCCCGCTGCGGCTGACTTCCTCCATCTTCCCAAGGCACTTTTGCTGAAAACTGGCGTCGCCGACTGCTAACACCTCGTCCACGATCAGGATCTCCGGCTCGAGATGCGCCGCCACTGCAAAGGCCAGCCGCACATACATGCCGCTTGAATACCGCTTGACCGGCGTATCGATAAAATCTTCCACGCCCGAAAACGCCACGATCTCATCGAACTTTCTCCGCACCTCGTCCCGCTGCATTCCCAACATTGCCGCATTCAGAAAAATGTTCTCCCGCCCCGTCAGTTCGGAATGAAACCCCGTTCCGACTTCGAGCAAGGAGCTCACGCGTCCGTAAATGTCGGCTGTCCCTTTGGTCGGCTGCGTAATTCTGGAGAGAATCTTCAGCAAGGTACTCTTCCCGGCACCGTTATGCCCGATGATGCCGAGCACCTCACCGTGTTGAACGTCGAAGGAGATATCCTTCAGCGCCCAGAATGAGGGGTCATTCTCGGATTGGTCGCTTCCCCACTGAACCAGTGATCTAAGGCGATGCATCACCTGATCGCGGAGGGTATTGTGCTGCACGCCGGCACCCAGCCGGTAATGCTTCGACAACCCCTCTGCTCGAATCGCAACACTACCCATTCAAATCACATCCGCAAAGGTGCGTTCCATGGAACGAAAATAGATCAACCCACCGACAAGGGCAGCCGCGACGATGATCAGGCTCGGAAGGAACATCGAGAAGTCCACCTCAAATCCTGGAATCAGCGCCCATCGAAACCCCTCAACCACGCTCACGACCGGATTCAGCGCATAGATCGTCCGCCAGGATTCCGGAACTTTGCTGACGGGATAGAGAATGGGAGAGACAAACATCCACAGCTGAATGAACATCGGCAGGATATGCCCGACATCCCGATACCGCACATAGAGAGCCGACACCCATAGTCCGGCGGCAAAGGCCATTGTGGCCCCCAGACCGGCAAATAGTGGCAGCAAGAGAATGCGCCAACTCGGGACCACCCCAAACCAAGCCATCAGCCCCAGGAATGCGATAAAGGCGAGCGCCAAATCCACCAGCGGCGCGATGGTCGCCGAGAGGGGAAGAATCAGACGCGGGAAATACACTTTGCTGATGAGCGGCGCTTCCCCCACCAAACTGGTCCCGCCTCGGCTCAAGGCCTGAGAAATATAAAACCAGGGCAACAGGCCTGCGTAAAGGAACACCGGGTAAGGGAAACCGTCAGAAGGAATCTTCCCCATCACGCTGAAGACGACGGTAAAAATCAACATCGTAGCCACCGGCTGGAACATGGCCCATGCCACGCCCAGAACCGTCTGCTTATAGCGCACCATCACATCGCGCCAGACGAGGATGTGAATGAGTTCCCGATAGGCCCAGAGGCCGGCAAGATCCAGCTCCAACAAACCCTTGGCAGGCTGAATACGTACGTGCGGCAATGCTGCTGGCTGAGCCTGATCGATCCTCAAGACAGACATGACAGAATGGGCATTTCGGTCGGATTCACACGATCTTGGGAAGCGAGCCAGAACCTGGCTGCTCGGGAAACAGTAACTGGACAATTGCACATCGCGAATTTATTCCTAACTCGAACAGAATGAATACTTTTATGTCAAACTTCTGACGTATGGTCAAGTTCATTATCGGATCAAGGCGGTCCTTAAAACCGGCAACGGAAGCTGAACATGTCGTCGCATACCAGCTAGTTAGTAATGAGAAATAAGGAGCACCATCCCCCAAAAACAAATAGAAGAACGATCCCCCTGAACATGCCGAGCCCACTCCAAACCAGCGACATCAAGGCCGGATCCACCGGATCCAAAGGGCAGACAAAAGAAATCTGAGAGAATGTCATGGCCCGATTCAGGCCGTACCAAACTCTGCTAGGGCAAGGAGGGAGGAGATTTTTGGAGAGCCTTTAACTCTTCTTGTGAGACGTATCGAATCGCCAAACCCGACATGTGCAGCATCCACCCCTGCCCGCCACCGGCACCCTGAGCAAAACTCCATGCGTCCATCCGGAATGGATTCCAATACCCGTACCCACTACGGTAGGAACTGCTCGACGTCGCACCTGATACAGCATTGCCCATCGTGGACTGGAAGACTGGTCCCCGATCAGAGAGACGACGGACATCCGCCTCCCCGAGCACAACGGCATCGGCACCCAACTCCTTGGCCTGCTCCAGAATCCGATCCCGCAACGTGTCCTCGCTGGCATACTCGCTGGTTGCGACAATGCGAGCAATCTGCACATGACCGTGATTGGGTTCCCGTTGTAACGTTGCCACAGCGTCCGCTCCCTGCCTGGGCTCGAAGGTGTTGCGAGTCAGAGGGTCGACCTGCACAGACACACAAGCGTTCGACAGTACGAGTAGGAACAGCGTCATGAGGCCCAATGCGTGTTTGGTCATAACAAGGTCTCGCGGTGCGCGTGGTGCCGATTGGCTCGGCTATGATCCTACTGCAAGGACCGAAGTGTATATTGACCGCTCAGGAGGATCAAATCAACCGGAAATCATGCGGAACGTCCCGAGTGTCGGAGGCCACCTCGCCGACCACCAGTAAGAACACATCCCCAAGTCTTCGCCAGCCTGCTAGAGTTTGCCCTCACTCAACGCACGGATGTCCTCCATGCGCCGACGATTCACTCCGAGATCGCTATAGCCAGTCCTGGAAGCCGACCGGAAGTGGATGGTCCTGTGGTCTTCATCAAACACGAATTCCACATCATCGACGAATCGCAAGAGAGCGCTGGTGAATTCATACCGAAGCGAAACCTCCGTTTCCTCGACGAGTTTGGTGCGAGGCAACCCGGCCACGATGGCCTTCAACATAGTTTTCGCCGCATCGAGATTCTTCTGAAACCGGTACGGAGCAATCCCATGCGCGTGATCCGTCGCCTGCGTGGATACGCAATTGGGACTGGAGGGGCACGGGGGGAGTGGTTTCACAGCCTCATGTTCCGGGAATAACCAGACACGGTGTCTCGGCACGACAGGGACAACGGGCCTGATTGGTACGAGGGCACCATTGTCATACACTTCTCCAGTTGCGCTCGCCGAACCAGCTTGTCACACATCTGTACCGGACTCTAATGAGAGGTTGCGCCGCTGTCAACCGTCTCCCCCTATGAGTAGGTCTCACAGGCTGCTCAACGCCCTGGGTCGATAGAACGCTTAGGAGAAGCGGGCCAGCAGCCACGCATGGCACGGCATCCATGGCTGCCTTTTCAATCAGACGAAACGTGGTGAAACACAGGAGGATCAAGACAGGCACCACGCACAGAGCAATCGCCCAATGTTCGACCGGGGAAACCATTGCGGCCCATTCGGCACACACCACCCGATAGGTGACAAACAGGACCAAGACGTGCAGCAGGTAGAGACTGTAGGCCATCTCTCCCAATACGACAGATGCCGGCCATTCAAGCAGGCCATAGAGGGAATTCCCACAGGCAATGATCAGAAACGCACCTGTCAGGAGCAGGATGGCCGACAGGGTGTAGGCCGTCGGAAAGCAGAACAGAATCGTCGCCAGACACGCGACCGCGATTCCTCCCCAGACACCTTGGCTGAGGGTTCTCCGGACGGCAGCAATACGTGCCAGACATGCCGCGGCAATCCCTCCCGCGAATGCATACAACATCGGTGTCCGCACCTCGGGCATCACCACAGCCAGCGTCATCACCGCCGCCATACTGAACAACACCCAGATCAGCGGAGTCGATGCCCGCACACAGAGTGCACCGAGAGGGAGACAGGCATAGAACAACCATTCTTAGGGCAACGACCACACCGCTCCAGCCAGAGGGACCGTTTCAGCAAACCCATTGACCGGCGCTATCCCGGGGATGGTGAACATCAGCCAGGTGGCTACCTGCCCGAGTACGATGGAGGACGATTCCTTCCATTCAAAACCGGCACGGCAAACCGATACCAGGATCACGCATGTGACCGTGAGCAGATAGAGAGGTCCCAGTCGAAACAGACGGGACAGATACAACCGCGACCAGTCAATCGGCTGCTGGCACCCATCAAGCACCTTGGACCAAAACAGAAACCCCGTGATCATGAAAAATAGGGTGACACTGCCTTGCCCAAACTGCGTGTAGACATTGGCGGGTGGAACCTCCCAGGTGCCCGATCGCAAATAGAAATACCAGATGGAGGCATGGCTGAGAAATACGGCCAGCGCCAGATAACCGCGAAGACCGTCGAGAGACGAATAGCGAGGGGCCAGGCTGGCCTGGCGAGGACGAAGGGGCGGGAGAAGCCTCGGCGGTTCCGAGTGCGAGCAACACCACGCCAAGCACCGGCCATAAGTTGGTCACATCCATGTGAAAAATATGCGACCATAGCTTCCTGAATTTGCCTAACCTTTCGCGGAACCCAGACAAACCAGCCGGCGAACCCACACCTCTCCGCACCAGCCCCCCCCTCACACAGACGCGATGTTCAGGAGAAGGTTTCCACGGCCACTCCGTTGATTGCTGAAGCAATCCTGCGGTACCCTAGCCCGTTGCCGAGACCCAGTCCAGATGACGGCGCCCTGCCGCTCACGCATCGTACACAGCTGAGCATGCATGCTCAGGTCAACAAAAGGAGTGCTCTCGCATGGCCGGTTTCCCGATTGAAGTCGCAACCCGCATCAAGACCTTGCCTCCCTACCTGTTCGCCGCCATCGACAAAATGAAACAAGAGGCACTTGCGCGCGGAGTCGATATCATCAACCTTGGCATCGGGGATCCTGACCTGCCGACGCCGACCCCGATCATCGAGAGCCTGGCTCAGGCCGCGAAGAACCCGAAACACCACCAATATCCCTCCTATGAAGGCATGCTGTCGTTTCGCAAGGCCGTCGCCGACTGGTATCGACGGCGGTTCAACGTCACACTCGACCCGGCAAACGAGGTCCTCACCCTGATCGGATCAAAAGAGGGCATCGGGCACGTCCATCTCGCCTTCGTGGATCCGGGTGATATTGTCCTCGTGCCAAGTCCCGGATATCCGGTGTACCCGGTCGGCACCAGCTTCTGCGGCGGGGTTTCGCACATCATGCCGCTCACGAAAGCCAATGGTTTCCTCCCTGATCTCAACGCGATCCCCAACGATGTGGCGAGGAAAGCCAAACTGATGTGGCTGAACTCTCCGAATAACCCCACGTCGGTCATCATGAGCAAAGACTACTTCAAGCGCGTAGTGGATTTTGCTCAGGAAAACCACATCATTGTGTGCCATGATGCGGCCTACTCTGAAATTTACTACGACGGGAAGCGGCCCGCGAGCTTCCTCGAGATCGATGGCGCGAAAGACGTCGGCGTCGAGTTCCACTCCCTCTCGAAAACCTACAACATGACCGGCTGGCGCCTCGGGTTTGCGGTCGGGAATAAAGACGTCTTAGCCGGACTGGGGAAGGTCAAGAGCCAGCTCGATTCGGGCGTCTTCGAGGCGATCCAGGCAGCCGGCATTACCGCGCTCGGCCTGGAGGACTCGGTCACCGACGAACTGCGTAAGATCTACCAAGAGCGCCGCGATACCCTGGTCCCCGGACTGAAACAGCTCGGGCTGGAAGTCGATCCGCCGCCTGCAGCATTTTACATCTGGGTCACCGTGCCGAAGGGCTACACCTCGGCGTCGTTCACCGCTCATCTCCTGGAGAAGGCCGGGATTGTCACGACCCCAGGCAACGGGTTCGGCGCACCCGGCGAGGGATACATCCGCATGACGGTGTGTACCACGAAGGAACGCTTGGCAGAAGCGGTGGAACGGATCAAAAAAGTCGGCTTTTAGCGCACCTGCGCTCGACTCACGACGAACGGATTTCCATGGCCACCGCGCTCATCGGTTTCGGCTCCAACCTCGGCAATCGCGTGGATTTTTGCGACCGGGCCGTCACCCTCCTCGGGCTGTTGCCGCATTCACGGCTTGATGCAGTCTCATCGTTGTACGAGACCGAGCCGATCGACGATGGTGCGGCACCGGGGCCGGAATGGTTCCTGAACGGCGTCGCACAAATCGAAACCGATATTACACCCAGGAGCCTACTGGAAGTCTGTCGCGAGATCGAGCGGGCACTTGGGCGCGATCCGGACCATCGTAAGGGTCCGCGGACCCTCGATCTCGATCTCCTGCTGTATGACGACCTCGTGCTGACCGAGCCGACTTTGACCGTGCCGCACCCTCGACTTCATCTCCGTCGATTCGTTCTCGCTCCATTGGTTGAGCTCGCCCCCGACAGGCGGCATCCGCTCTTGGGCCAGAGCTTCCGCGAGCTATTGGCGCGACTCGACGATCCATCCGCGGTTCGACGGCTCGATCCCCAGCCGAACTCTCGATATGGATCGCAGCCGACCTGTGGTGCCCCCCCAACAACCGAGCCACAGAGATGAACACGGTCCGCACCACCAAGGCCATCGCCGGCTGGAGCCGCTACCTGCATCGGGAAGGCGTCAGCATCGGATTCGTCCCGACCATGGGCGCCCTGCATGACGGTCATCGAACATTGATTCGTGCGGCCCGATTGGCGTGTGATGCGGTGTGCGTGAGCATTTTCGTAAATCCGACACAATTCGGTCCGACGGAGGATCTGTCAAAATATCCCCGCCAGCTGCGACGCGACCAGGCACTTTGTCGCACGGAAGGGGTGGATGTCGTCTTTGCCCCTGATACAACGGCCATGTATCCAGACGGTTTTCAATCCAGCGTGGCGGTCCCGGCGCTCGCGCAGCGTTGGGAAGGCGAGGCGCGACCGCACCACTTTCAGGGCGTTGCAACGGTCGTCACGAAGCTTTTGTCGCTGGTCCGGCCTGACATGGTGTGGTTCGGACAAAAGGACTACCAACAGGCGACCTTAGTCAGGCAACTCGTGGCAGATCTGCATCTGCCAGGGCGCATCATCATCCACCCGACCGTGCGGGAAGCTGATGGGTTGGCGCTCAGCTCACGCAACGTGTACCTCACCATGGAGCAGCGCCAGGCCGCACCGGTTCTCTACCGCGCGCTGCAAGCCGGCGCGACAGCCATTCGAGCAGGAACACGGGAAGGAGCCACCATCCAACGTGTGATGGCCCGCACCGTCGCCCGGGAGCCGCTGGCGACGGTAGAGTATCTGGCAGTCTGCCACCCCACGACGCTTGAGCGGCTGCGGGTCATCGAGCGTCACGCCGTGCTGCTCGGAGTGATCCGCGTCGGTGCAGTTCGACTCCTCGACAACCTCCTCGTCACCTACCGTCACAGATCCTGACGACGATCAAGGTTGCACCGTTGGAAGCTCCACGGCGAAAACCGCTTCTGACGTTGACCAGAGCGCGATCAGCTACGCGAGCTGATGCGAGGAGGAGCTTGTTGGTGAGCGAGCAGTCCCAGCATCAACTGCCCCATGCGTTGCTTGTCTTCGGGATCGAATTCTAAAAATTTCACCCCGATCGACTGCGGCTGTACCGAGCAAATCATCGCGGAGTCCACTTTAATATCCGGCTGGCCCTCTGGGGCATGCAACACGAACTTCACAAACGTTCCTCGTGGAAGCATCGTCGTCGCCTGCAAGGCACAGCCCCCCATGGAAATGTCGGTGATGAAGCCGCCGGCCGCCGGCTGGTCGAGAATCAGCGTGGCTGCAAAATTGGCCGGAAGGCGCCGATACTCGCGACGATCGAACGCTTGTGACGTCACACGGTTCCCCGGCCTGCGCGCCTGAAAGCGTGCAGTGCAGAGCTGGCACCGCACCTGAAAAATGGACAGCCGGTTCAGCGTCTTCTCCATGAGACTCGTTCCGGATATCACCCTGACACAGGGGGTGCCGCAGGCCGGACAATGAAGCTCTTTCATACTAGGCTTCTGGCTCCTGTACGCCTGCTGCAGCATGCGGTGCTGGCGTCACGTTACTGGACGACTGATTGGCAAGCAACGGACCCACGTCCGCCGGCGAATACGTTGGGGGCTTCACCCACTTACCGTCCTCCCGCTTATAGCCGCCGACTTTGCTCAAATTTGATCGATGAACTTCGCGAAAGACCGGATCCATGTCCAACCCATAGGAGACGGCTGTGCCGTACACCACATACAGGAGATCGGCCAGTTCCTTTGCCACAGCCGGCAGATTCTTGGCAACCATGGCCTCCTGCAACTCTTCGAATTCCTCTTGGATGAGCCGCACCCGCAACTGCCGGACAGCTTCGTCCGGAATTGCCGGCCGGTCTCCGACCGGAATATCGAACTTGCGGTGGAACTCGGCCACCATTGCCTGGGGATCTATCATCCTCGCATCCTCATGTCTTCCGCAACCAGCGGCAACACGCTCCTCGGTTCAACGTCGGCCGATTCCAGTAACGCAACATCCTTCTCAGATGATATCCCGAGGTCTTTGAATTTTCTAGCCGCGGGCAAGACCCTGGATTCGAGCGATCCGACCGCCTTGTTATAGGCTCCCACACTATTCCTGAGGGCCTGCCCAATGTCGTTGAGATGGTCCGTCAGCACCGAGACCCGTTCGTAGAGTTCCTTGCCCAGCCGGCCCGCCTGCTCAGCATGTTCGCTCAATTGCGCTTGCTTCCACCCATAGGCCACCGCGCGCAACAAGGCCATCAGCGTGGCCGGTGTCGCCACCACCACCCCGCGGGCAAACCCATCCTCGATCAAGGTGGGGTCCTGCTCCAAGGCGGCACCAAGAAACTGCTCTCCGGGCAAAAACAACACGACAAATTCCGGCGCCTGCCTGAATTGCGCCCAGTACGCTTTGACGCTGAGGGCGTCCATTCTCGTGCGGACCTGATCCGCATGACGACGCAAGTGCGCCTGCCGCTGCGAATCATCTTGCGCTTCGTAGGCATCGAGATAGGCCGCCAACACGGTCTTCGCATCGACGACCATCTGTCGGCCGCCAGGCAGATAGACCACCATGTCCGGACGAAGAAGGCCTTCCGCCGATCCGACTGAATCCTGCTCTGCGAAATCGCAATGCATCACCATGCCGGCCAGTTCAGCCACCCGGCGGAGCGTCATTTCACCCCAGCGTCCACGTACGGCCGGCGCACGTAAGGCTCTGACCAGATTGCCGGTTTCCTGCTGGAGCCGGTGATGGGATTCGGCCATGAACTTCAACTGCTGATCAAGCCCCCCATGCTCACGCTGGCGAACCAGCTCGGCCTGCTGCAGCTGCTCCTGGTACCGTTGCAACGACTCCTCCAGCGGTTTCACCAATTCGCCGATGGCCTGATGACGTTGCGACAATTCTCCCCTGGCTTCCGACTGCAGGGTCTCGAATGACGTGCGGGCAAGCTTGAGGAACGCCTCGTTATTCTGTTTCAAGGCCTGCCCCGATAAGGCCTCAAAGGAGTCGTGGAGTTCCTGACGCGCCTGTGCAAACAATGCCTTTTGTTCGTCCAGGCTTCGAGAGATCGCCTCCACCCGTGTTTCCGCCCGCGTTCGCCCCACCTGAGCATCTGCCAACTCGTGACGCAGTTGCCCCAACTCCGACACTTGCTGAGTCACACGCTCATGGAGTGTCGTGGCCAAGGTATCGGACCGCTGCGCACGCTCACGGCTTTCGAGGACCAGTTCGTGAGTTCGGGATTGCATACGGACCGTTACCCACCATCCGGCGGTCAAGGCTCCTACCCCAAGGCCGGCAACGGCGCCAACGACAAACGTTGTGGAGGCGAGATCAATCATGGGGCTTCCCTACGAGCACACCGCGATGCGGGAATTCCGTCTACCACAAATTGTAGGGAAATCGCGTAGAGAGTACGAAAAACACAACGAAACGTCAAGGGATCACTCGGTTGATTGTGCCCGTCGAACTGACGATTGTGACCCAGTCATGTTCGCGCAGAAGACTGGTGGCATAGGGCACATTGACCAGGACCGGAAGGCCGTACTCGCGAGCAATGATCGCTCCGTGCGACAAAGTCCCTCCCATTTCCGCGATCACACCGGCAGCCAGGCCAAACAGCGGCGCCATCCCCGGATCGATTACCGGAACCACCAGGATATCGCCCGGACTCACTCGCCCCCAGTCTGCCGTGGAATGGACGACACGGACTGGGCCGGTCGCCACGCCGGCACTTATTGGGATACCCCTCAACGCCCCCTCCGTTTCCAAGCCAGAGGATGGATCGCTCGCCTGAAGGACCGCCTCCCAATCTCGAATTGTATCCGGCACGTGCAGCTGTCCGTTCCGCGCCCGCTCCTCACGTCGCGCACGTACAAGCGCCAGCCAATCACGACGGTCATCCCCACTCAGGGCTGCCTGTTCGTCCATGGTCAGGTAAAAGACGTCGTCAGGCTCCGTCAGCACACCTCGTTCTACCATGCGTGCCCCGAGTTGCAGCAAGAGCCGCCGCACGGCCAACGAATAGTACATAAGATGATGGCGGTTCGCTTCCCGCAACACAGAAAATCTCGTGAGCCGCCGATGCCACCACCGAAAGACCGCCAACCGGTGCCGACGCCAGCCGAAACGTCGCTGAATCTCCGCCAGCGCCTCCTGCCGTCCCTCGGCCTGCCGGGCAAGAATATCCCGCGCTGGTGTCACCTCCCCGGTACGCAACTGGGTTCGCAGGACCGACAAGACTGTTTCGGGTTGATCCGTCATTCGCAACGACATGATGTCTGACTCTCCGACCGCCCGATGGCCATAGTCTGCCAGATACCGTTCAAAGTGCTCCAGAAAGCTGGTGCGTGCGAGCGCATCACGAAACCCTGTCGCGGTCCAGGCCTCATCGAGGAACCACCGCCGTACCAAGCCTTCCTCAAGGGCGACCTCCGCCAATTCGGCTAGACGAACGATCTGCTGGGCGCTGATCACCGTCCCCTGCCCTTGCAATGACGCGTTGAGCAACTCCCGCCAGTCCGAACCGAGCCACCCCGGAAGGAACGTCCCCATGGCCTGAAGACTTTGCGCGACTCCGCCGGCAATCCCATAGGTCAATTCGTGCGCATCGAGCCAGCGCCCCAGTCCATCGAGACGTTCGCTCAACTCGCTCACGGACGACTGCTGAAGCTGGTCAGATCGAATGGTCTCCGCCATCGCCTTCATCGCCTCGAAGATCCGCGGTCCCTCCCGCACGACCCTGCGCCATTCGCGCATGATCGCGAATCCGGCGCGAACCAACGCGAACCCTCCGAGCGTCCGCACCGGTGGCATGAAGGTCAGTGGCTCACCACCCATCTGTTCGGTCAAGAACGCGGGATTGCCACGCAACTGTGAGACCAGCGTGTAAAACAGGGTAACATTGAGATAGGGACGCCCGTGTAACACCCGAACCGACGTCAGCCCATCCGGCACCGTACAACCGAGTCGGCGGTATGGTCCGATGATGTAGGCATCCATGAATCGCTCCAGGAAGGACAGTCCCAGCGGGCTCGGCAGTTCCGGCATCGTTTCTTTCAAGTTTGCGCGCGTCCACTCGCACTCATCATTGGTCAGAGTCGGGAGAGGCTGCACGCCGGTAATCGGACGCGCCTGCACCACCCACACCCGTTCGGTGTCCCAGACCCATTCAAGATCGATCGGATGCCCAAAGGCGCGCTCCACCTGCTTGGAGAGTCGAGCCAGCTCATGGAGTTGCCCGTCGGATAGCGAGGACTGCTGTTGTTGTGGCTCGGGAATCGTCTCACTGTGCACCCCCTCTGCACCAGCCACCAACTTCTGCTGCTTGCAAACCAGATGGCGTCGCCGTATGCGGATCGGCCGGCACTCTTCCTCATTCATCTCCACCATGTACTGATCGGGAGTCACTTCACCGCCAACGAGGGCCGATGCAAGGCCGGGCACGGCATTAATAAGCACTTGGGAGGTTCGTCCCGTCAGAGGATGGATGGAGTAGGCCACACCCGCCGCCACAGCACGGACCATGGGCTGAATCACCACTGCCATTGCAGGACAGGGAGAGGCTCCTTCAGCCCGCAACAGATACTGCAGAACCTGCTCCTCCCAGAGCGACAGCCAACAACTTCTGATCGCCTGGAGGACCTCTGCGGACGACTGCCCCAAGAACGTAGCATAGAGTCCTGCCGCACTCGCATGCGCCGCATCTTCGTTGGTCGCGGATGACCGTACAGCCCATCGTGCCTCCGCACTGTGACTCAGTTCGACAAGCTGCGACTCCAACTCGTCTGGAAAGCCAGACGGCCAGGTGATCGCCATCAAGCGCTGCTGAATGCGCGCCCGTTCTGTTGCTCGTTGCACCTCAGTGGCGCCCACCATGGTCTTCCACTCTACGGCGGTGTCGATTCCGGCAACACTCAGGCAATGTTCATAGAGAGACGTAGTCGCGCACAGCCCCCGCGGCACCGAGAATCCCGCAGCCTGCAATTTTCTCAGGCCTGCAGCCTTCCCTCCGACGAGACGTAGTTCGACGCTACTCTCAAGCGGTAGCAGAAATGGATCGGCCATGGATCGGAATAGTAGCTAGAGAGCGAGGAGGAGGTAAAGGTCGTTCACATTGGTGCCGGTTGGCCCGGTCACGATATGCCCTCGGAGTGCGTGAAAGAAGGCGTGCGCATCGTTTTCCCGGAGCGCGCGTGCGAGGCTCTGCTTCCGGCGCTGTGCGTGAGCAACGGTCTGACCATCGACGACCGCACCAGCCACTGTCGTTGGCCCGTCGGTTCCGTCGGTGGCGAATCCCACCACCCAGATCTGCTTCAGCCCGACAATCTCGGCCGCGGCGGCAAGCGCAAACTCCTGTGCCCTTCCCCCCGTGCCTTGGCCGCGAACCGTGACGGTCGGCTCGCCTCCGGCAATCACGCAACAGGGACGGCGGATCGGACGGCCCTGTCCAGCAATCTCACGAGCCATCGCGCCGAAGAATTTGGCGAGTTCTCGCGCCTCGCCCGTAAGGCTCGTGGCAAGAACCAGCGTACGTAGTCCCTCGCGTTTCGCCGCTTCATCCACGGCGTCAACTGCTGCCCGATTGTCTCCAATCAAGATATGATCCACTCGACGAAACAGCGTTGCTCCTGGCTTCGGTGTCTCCGGGGCATCTTTCTTCAGGCCTGCTGCCAGGTAACGGCGCACCGACGCAGGAATCGTCCGAACAACGCCATATCGCGCCACAATCTCCGAAGCATCCCGAAACGTGGTCGGATCGGGGGCTGTTGGCCCGGATCCGATCGTCCCCAAGTCATTCCCGATGACATCCGATAAGAGCACGCTGGCCACGCGCGCCTTGGTCGCAGCCGCAAGTTGTCCGCCTTTGATACAGGAGAGATGCTTACGCACCGCGTTGATTTCCTGAATCGTGGCCCCGGATCGGAGCAGCAATTTCGTCGTCTGTTGTTTGTCTTTCAGACTGATGCCGGGCACGGGTGCCGGGAGGAGGCTGGACGCACCGCCGGACAGCAGCACGATCAGGAGATCGTCTGGCGTTAACGTCCGCACCAGGTCCATCATCATGCGACCAGCCTGCAGACCGGCAGCGTCGGGAATCGGATGTCCCGCTTCAACGATACGAATGGTGTTGGTTGGAGCGCCGTGCCCATACTTCACGACCACCAGGCCAGTATTGATCCGCGCACCCAACCGGAGTTCGAGTGCCTGGGCCATTCGCGCGGATGCCTTACCGGCTCCGACGACGACGATGCGGCTTATCCTTGCGAGAGAGTACTGGTGAGAACCGATCGTGAGTTGGTCGTGACGGACCCGAACCTGCCGGCAGACTGCCTCGTAGGGATCAACGGCCTGCAAGCCCGCCCGACACAGCCTGGAGAGGACAGCTTTGGCTCGTGGCTGCCGGACGCCGATCTGCATCATGCGAGCTACGGAAGTTTGTCCTGTTTGAAACAACGATTGGGACACGTTTGTCGCGGCACCTTAACCTGATACGTCCCCTTTGGCAAGTAATCCTTGGTGAACTCGGGATTGAGCATCTTCAACTCAAGAAAGTAGGTTCCGTATTCCTCGGCGATCGAGGTGAGTCGCCGCTGCGCCTCCTTGATCGTCACCGTCACCGTTTCTGTTTCAAGGGGAGGATAGAGATCCTTCTTGGTCAGGCCCAAATATTTTTCGGGCTGCGAATAGATTTCTTTGGCCGCGATGATACGCGCGACATAGCGCATGGTCTCCCGCGGGCCATGCATGCGCCAGTAGTCACTGACATTCTGTTCCTTCAGCAACTTGCGTACACGGTCTTCCCCGGCGTTATAGGAAGCCATCGCGAGGAACCAATCTCCCTGATACAAATCCCTGAGGTACCGGAGGTACTTGATCGCGGCTTCCGTGGACATCTCAAGGTTGCGGCGCTCATCAAGCCAGCGTTCGTTATGCAACTTATAGCGCCGCCCGGTCGAATTGATGAACTGCCACGGACCCGAGGCCTTTGCGCGGGAATACGCCGCCGCGATGCACTTACTTTCTACCAAGAGCATGTATTTCAAATCGTCCGGCAATCCTGACTCAGCCAGCTGCTTCTCGGCCGGTGCAAAACATCGCCCGGTTCGTTTGGCGAGAATGATGCTTTCGCCCTGATCTTCGAGAAACTGATAGAACTCGTATTCGATCCGTTCCCGCACCTGCCAATTATCCAAAGGAATCGATTGCCCGGCAAAGCTTAGCTTGTCGGGCAGCTTGAAGGAACTGAGGAAAAACCGTTCTCCTTCTCGCTTGATTTCGGGAAGGATCACTAATCGGTCCTCAAGTTCGGGAGCGATCTCTGCTTCAGCGGGTGACGGAATCGGCGGGAGATCATTCGCCGGCGAAGGATGATCCTCATGCGGTTTCGAAGCTGATGGCACGGCAGTTTTCGAGTCCCCCGACACCTCCGCGAACAAGGGCGCCAGTCCCAGTAAGATGGTGACACCGACGATACAGGCCCGTAGCCCCCAGTCATTGTTCCGCATCCGAGATAGTCCTTTCGTCACACTTGAGCACTCATGCTATCAACAAGGTCGTCGAGCGACAAGGAACTCCTGGTTTTGATACACTTCGATTCGATGTCTACGCTCCCATTGCTGAATGCCGACATTGTCGCCTGCACTCAGTGCCCCAGATTGGTGGCCTACCGCGGAGCCGTCGCCCAGTCCAAGCGACGGCAGTTCCGGGATTGGACATACTGGGGCAAGCCTATTCCCGGATTCGGTGATCCGAATGCCAGGCTATACATTTTGGGTCTTGCGCCGGCCGCGCATGGAGGGAACAGAACCGGACGCGTGTTTACGGGAGATCGAAGCGGAGATTGGCTTTATGAGGCATTGCATCACTTCGGGTTCGCCAATCAGGCCACCTCTACACATGTGGGGGACGGGCTTGCACTCACAGACTGTTATATTGGTGCAACCGTCCGATGCGCGCCTCCGGCAAACAAACCGACACCGAAGGAGTTTATCGCCTGTCGGCCATTCGTCGTTCGTGAAGTCCAGTTGTTGAAGGCCGTACGGGTGGTCGTGGTCTTAGGCAAAATCGCGTTCGATCATTATCTCAAAGCCGGCCGTGAATTGGGACACCGACTCCCCACTCCGCTACCAAAATTTGGTCACGGCGCCATCTACAATCTGCCTTGGGATGTCACCCTGATCAGCTCCTACCACCCCAGCCAGCAAAATACCTTCACCGGCAAACTCACCCGCTCGATGTTCCACCGCATCTTTTCTCACGCCAGACAAACGCTCTCAGGCACGTCGAACCCAAACTGAGCAGCTGAGAAGAACTACTTCTTCTGCATCGCCTCCCAATCGGCCAGAAACTTTTTTAGCCCAAGATCGGTCAAAGGATGTTTCACGAGTTGCTGAAACACGGTATAGGGCATCGTACAGATATGCCCGCCTGCCAAGGCTGCCTCGACCACATGCTGCGGATGCCGAACGCTCGCCACCAGCACTTGTGTTTTGAAGTCATAATTCTTATAGATCGTGACGATCTGCCTGATCAGCGCCATGCCATCTGAACTGACGTCGTCCAAGCGCCCAATGAACGGGGAGACGCACCAGGCCCCTGCCTTGGCCGCCAACAGCGCTTGAGTCGGGGAAAAACATAAGGTCACGTTCACGCGAATCCCTTCGGCCGCCAACTGCTTGGTGGCGCGGAGTCCCTCGGGGATAAGTGGAACTTTCACCACGATGTTCTTGTGTACCTTGGCTAGATCCCGGCCTTCTTTAATCATCGCCTCGGATTCGATCGCGACCACCTCCGCACTGATAGGGCCATCGACCATTTTGCAGATTTCAAGCAGCATGTCCTTGAAACTACGCCCTTCTTTGGCCACGAGCGAGGGATTGGTAGTCACCCCATCGACCAGACCAAGTTTGGCACCTTCCTGAATTTCCTTCACATTCGCCGTATCGAGATAAAGCTTCATAAAAAGATCCTTTCGTCGAGCACTCTCCAGAGAGTTCGCGCCGGCATTGTAGAAGTAATGTGAAAACAAGGCAACGGGTCAACGTACCTATGATAGACTCGTTGAGCAGTTGAGAACAGGGACCGCTACACTTTTTCGCAACTAGATGATAGCCTGGCTACAGTATCGCGAATCTGAGAGGGCCATGCACATGCGAGCATTACTGAAAATTTCGGCTATCTGCCTCCTCCTCACCGCCTGCAGTCACAACCCCTACCTTGACGCCTCTTTGACCCGATACCAGGGAAAAGATCAAGTCTGGATTGAGAAGGAATTGGGGCCTCCTGATGCAAAGACGTCTCGCTTTTTTGGGGGAGAGAAGTGGATTTACAATCGAATCGCTGGAGGGAAGGCAGGGCCACCACTGCTTAACTTCAAGGCCACCGAATGCCAGATGATTCTCTTCTTTGACAAAGAGAATATGGTCTCAGATTCGAGCTATTCAGGCTGCTAGGCGGAGAGTTGCTTTTGGAATGCGGTCGCACACCCGCGGCTGCAGAAGAAATATGTTTGCCCACCAATGGTCTCACTCACTGCATGTTCCCGCGGAACAAACACTCGGCAGACTGGGTCTTGCACCATCTGTTTCCCAGATTCTTCCCGCTCCCCAGACTGGGTCAGTCCAGCGTCTTGACTGAACTTCCTCACTGCTCGCCGTAGAAGATAGTAAAGCAGTGCCAGGAGTGCCGCGATGAGAACCAATCTATACATTGTGGGCTTCCATGCGCAGACCACTAAATATCTGCAGCAACTCTGACTACCTCGCCAACTTACTGGTATAGAGCAATCCCTTACGGGCCAATCTTAGGACCAAATGGCCCAGATGCTTTCGCGGCTATGCGGGACTTTTTTCCCTACCGATCCAGTACTTCAGATGGATGGTTTATCCTACAGAGCAATGTTATAAGCCATCCATGCATAAATGTGACAAATGCCGCGGAACAATGTTGCCGGAGCGGGCGGTTGACTTGAATGCTGGTTTGGCCATCACAGTACTGGCGTGCCTGAACTGTGGCCGTCGAAAAGCAGCGGATTCAGAACCGAGACCAATCACGTCACGACATTAGTCCGTCGCACTGAAAATCCAACCCCAGGGCGCTCACTTGCGATGAGTTAGGAGGTGTGCCCAGCACACCTCTCAGGCTTACCGTCCACCCAGGACCTCGGCTTCACACATTGCACGAAAAGCCTCCGCACATCCGATCACGGCCCGATCTGGAGCCACCTGCCAGGTTCGCCGTTCCAGGTTTTCCCGGCAGACGACCAGGCTAAATCGCCATTCCATAAAGTAGGTTCATCCGCAGGCTCAATCCATTGCGCCTATTTTTCTGGATCTCCTTACTTGAGGCTCAATACGTCCAGCATATCGTAAAGTCCGGGCGGCTGCTTCACGAGCCAGCGGGCGGCGCGAAGTGCCCCGCGTGCAAACGTGTCCCGACTACTCGCACGATGGGTGACCTCGATACGTTCACCCATGGTCCCAAACATCACCGTGTGATCGCCGACAATGTCTCCGGCGCGAATCGTCTGAATCCCAATTTCGCCTTTCTTACGCTCCCCGATCAATCCCTTGCGCGCATAGACTCCGACCTGGCCAAGATCTCGATTCACGGCCCTGGCCAAGACCTCTGCCATCTTCAAAGCAGTACCACTGGGCGCATCTTTCTTCAGACGATGGTGCGCTTCGATGACCTCAATGTCATAGTCTTCGCCCAGCGTCTTGGCCATTTCGGCAATCACCTTGTAGATCACATTCACCCCGACACTCATGTTGGGTGAGAACACGCAGGGAATCTGCTTGCTTACGCTACGGAGCTCCTCCAATTCAGCAGGAGAAAACCCCGTGGTTCCAACGACAATGCCCCGTCGATGCTGCGCCACAATCCTCAAGTGCCCAAGCGTGGCTGGCGGAGTGGTAAAATCCACCACCACCTCACCCCGTTCCATCAGACTGGACAGATCTTCTACAATCGGCACACCTGTACGCCCACAGCCGGCCACCTCCCCGGAGTCTTCACCAAGGGCATGATGTCCCTTGCTCTCCACCGCACCCGCCAGGGTGAGAAATGCCGAATCCTTGACTAGGGACACGAGACGCGAACCCATGCGTCCGGCCGCCCCTGTAACAACCACCTTAATCATGACAATATCCTTCGATACCCGTGGTCCGTTAGACCAAGCCGGCAGCCTTCATTACTTGTAGCAGTTTTTCGCGGGTATCTTTCCCCATCGGACAGAGCGGCAGCCGCATCTCCCGATCGATCTTACCCATCACATGGAGCGCTTCCTTCACCGGAATCGGATTGGTCTCATAAAATAGCGCGGTGAATAAGGGATACAATTCATAGTGCAGCTCCCGCGCCTCATCGACCCGACCGGCAAGAAAGGCATTGACCAACTGGGCCATTTTCCCGGGAAGCAGATTCGCAGTCACGGTGATGACCCCTTTGCCACCAACCGCCATCATGGGCAAGGTCAACGCATCATCCCCGGCTAACACGGTGAGTCGGTCTCCGCACAGCTGGATAATTTCCGAAGCCTGCTGAACGGTACCGCTCCCTTCCTTCACCGCTACCACCGTCGGACAGACCGCCAGACGCGCAATGGTGCTCGGCAACATATTGACGCCGGTTCGCCCTGGAATGTTGTATACGACGAGCGGAAGGTCGACTGCTTCAGCAACCGCCTTGTAGTGAAGGTACAGACCTTCCTGAGTAGGCTTGTTGTAATAGGGCGTAATCAGCAACGCGCCATCCACACCTGCTGCCTTGGCATGCTTGGTGAGGGCAATCGCTTCGGCGGTACTGTTGGAGCCCGTGCCCGCGACGACAGGGACTCGGCGCCTAACCACCTCAACCGTGAAGGCCACCACACGATCGTGTTCGGCATGGGTGAGCGTGGCCGATTCACCGGTGGTCCCACAAGGGACAATTCCGTGGGTACCATTGTTGATCTGCCATTCAATAAGGTCACCGAGGGCTCGCTCATCCAGCTTGCCGTTCCTGAACGGCGTCACAATGGCCACTAAAGACCCTGTAAACATTCAGCTCTCCATCTGAAAGACAGTAAAGACCACCCTACGCGAGAAACTCAGGGATCTCCTCGCCCCGTACCAAATCCTCGTAACTTTCACGCGAACGAATGACGTGGATCTGCCCCTCATGTACCAGCACTTCCGGGACGCGCGGCCTTGAGTTGTAGTTCGAGGACATGACAAACCCATACGCCCCCGCGCTCATGACGGCCATGAGATCACCAGCATTCAAGGCGGGCATGACACGATCCTTGGCCAAGAAGTCGCCCGATTCGCACACCGGACCAACGACGTCCACGGTCTTCTTCTCGCCTCGCGTGGCAGCTTCATACACGGGGCGGATGTCATGGTACGCATCGTACAAACTCGGACGAATCAAGTCATTCATCGCCGCATCCACGATCAGAAACCGTTTAGCTTCGCCATCCTTCGCATACACCACCTTGGTGAGCAACACACCGGCATTACCCACAATCACACGACCGGGCTCCATAATCAGCACACACTTTAAATCACGTACGAGAGGCGAAATCGCCTCGGCCAGGTCTTTCGGTTCAGGGGGTGTTTCGTCGGAATACGTAATCCCCAGTCCACCACCGATGTTGATGTATCGCAACGGAATTCCCTGTTCCGCCAGGGCCTGTACCATCGCCAGCACCTTCTTCAGTGACTCGACAAAAGGCGTCACCTGGGTCAGTTGCGATCCGATGTGTGCATGCAGCCCCACCACCTTGATGTGGCTGAACGCCGTGGCAGCCTTGAACTCCTCGATCGCTCGATCCGCCGCAATGCCGAATTTGCTCTTCTTCAGCCCGGTGGAAATATACGGATGCGTCTTCGGATCGATGTCGGGATTGATGCGCAAGGCCACCCGAGCCTTTACGCCCAAGGATGCCGCCACCTCGTTGATGGCCTGCAGTTCCGCCGGAGACTCCACGTTGAACATCAGGATGTCGGCCTTCAAGGCCTCAGCGATTTCCTCGGCTTTTTTCCCGACACCGGCAAACACGATCTTCGTAGGCGGCACGCCTGCCTTCAAGGCGCGATAAAGCTCCCCTCCGGAAACGATGTCCACGCCGCTGCCCTCTTTTGCCATAAGCCGCAGCACGGCCAAGTTCGAATTGGCCTTCATGGCAAACGCGACAATGTGCGGGATATTCTTGAAGGCTCCGTCATAGACCCGGAAATGCCTCACCAGGGTGTGATGGCTATAGATATAACAGGGCGTTCCTACTTCTTTGGCAATGCGCGAAAGCGGCACATCTTCACAGTACAATTCGCCTTCTCGATAGTGAAAATCATGCATCGTCGTAATCCTCGATCAACAATTTCAGCTCGACTGTCCATACCCGGAATCGGGAACGGATCCGCATGAGCGGACCCCGTGGATGGTCATATATTCTAACAACCGACCCTATCTCGTGCCCATGGTCCGTAGTGGAGGGGTCGGCAAGGGGTCGGGATCTGGAGGAATCGGCGCCTCCTCAATCGTCACCCCCGTGGGCGCAGTGGGCCGTGAGGCCGAGCCCCACACATTGGCGCCGCTGGCCAACAGCCCCTCCCGCCTCATCTGGCGTTCGATAATCGGCGCGACACCGACATCCTCCGGAGGAATCGGGGCACCCAAGACCCCGCACCCGGCCAATCCAAGCAGACCAAACACTACCGTAGCAGGACGGGCATGCATACGAACGCGCCTCCCGCCGACCGGCTTCATCCCTTCAGCGCCTTTTCAAGCTCCTTGATCCTCGCTTCCACCCGACGCCGCGCCGTCCCGCCGATCTGATCCTTCCGGTCGATCGCACCCCGAACCGTCAGGCAGTGCAACACATCCTTGCCGAAGCGAGGCGAAAATCCTTGCAAGTCCTGCACGGTGAGTTGTTGCAGTGGACGCTGCTGCTCCAGTGAGAATCGCACAATCTGTCCGGTAATGGAATGGGCTTCCCGGAAGGGAACCCCTTTGGTCACCAGATAGTCGGCCAGCTCCGTCGCTAGCATGCCACCGCCCTCAGCAGCCTCGGCCAGTACCTTCGTGTTCACAACGAGCCGTCGCATCAGTTCCGTGCAGAGCATCAACGATTGTTCCGTCGTGTCCACGGCATCGAACAATGCTTCCTTGTCTTCTTGCAGATCGCGATTGTAGCTGAGGGGCAACCCCTTGAGCAGTGTCAGCGTCCCCATGAGATGGCCGTACACTCGCCCCGTCTTGCCGCGCACCAGCTCCGGCACATCGGGATTCTTCTTTTGCGGCATCATGCTGCTCCCAGTGCAGAACGTATCCGGCAAATCCACATACCGAAACTCCTGCGACGCCCAGAGAATCAACTCCTCACTCAACCGCGACAGGTGCATCATGATCACAGAGAATGCACCGAGCACCTCAACGACCGCATCGCGATCCGAGACGGCGTCGAGACTATTTTGCGTCACCGAGGGAAATTCCAATAGCGAGGCCGTGTATCGACGGTCAACGGGATAGTTCGAGCCGGCAAGTGCGCCGGATCCCAGCGGCATGACATTCAACCTGGTCCGACAATCACGCAGTCGCCCCCCATCCCGGTCGAGCATTTCGGCATAAGCCAGGAAGTGATGCGCCATCAAGACGGGCTGCGCTCGCTGCAAATGCGTATACCCCGGCATTACCACATCGACATGCGCCCGCGCCTGCCCCACCAGCACTCGCCGGAACTCGTGAACCTGTCCCATGACGCGCGACAAGACATCGCGTAAGAAGAGGCGCAAGTCCAAGGCGACCTGATCGTTGCGGCTTCGCCCCGTATGGAGCTTTCCCCCAAGCGGCCCGATCAGCTCGGTCAGCCGACGCTCGATCGCCATATGAATGTCTTCGTCTTGGGGAGAGAAGGGGAATCGTCCGCCATCCAATTCCACTTTGACAAGTTGCAGCCCGCGCACAAGCTGTGCGGACTCCCGTGCCGTCAACACCCCTGCCCGTTCAAGCGTCCGGCAGTGTGCGATGCTCCCCTGAATGTCGTAGGGGTAGAGGCGTCGATCATAAGCCAATGACGTGGTGAACTGCTCCACAAGCCGGTCGGTTTGTTCGGCGAACCGGCCACCCCAGGCCTTGCCTTTGGGCAACGCTCGCGCCGAGCGTGACGGTGGGCGAGCGGACTTGCGCACCCGAGAGCCGGCAGACTTAGATTTCGCCATTACCGGCTCGCCCTCTTCTGACGCTGCGCGCGAATGGCCAATCGCAACGCGTTCAGACGAATGAACCCTTCCGCGTCTTTTTGCCGATACACGTCGTCTTCTTCGAAGGTCGCCATGTCCAGGCGATACAAGGAACGCGGAGACTTCCGTCCGACCACCGTGCAGTTCCCCTTGTAGAGCTTCACCCGCACAGTCCCGGTGACATCCTTTTGGGCTTCATCCAGCGCCACCTGCAGCATTTCACGTTCAGGCGCGTACCAATATCCGTAGTAAATGAGTTCCGCATAGCGTGGGATCAAGCTGTCCCGCAAGTGCAGCACTTCCCGGTCCATCGTTAGAGACTCCAGGCCGCGATGCGCCGCATGCAGAATCGTACCACCCGGCGTCTCATACACGCCGCGAGACTTCATGCCCACGTAGCGGTTTTCCACCAGATCGACCCGGCCAACTCCGTGCTCGCCACCCAGAGTATTGAGATGGGCCAGCAAGGCAGCCGGCTTCATCTTTTTTCCATCCACTGCGACCGGGTCACCGGCGACATAGTCGATCTCCACTTCCCGCGCCTTGGCCGGGGCCCGCTCAGGCGACACCGACATGACGAAAATCTCTTCCGGCGGCGCTTGCCATGGATCTTCAAGAATGCCGCCCTCGTAACTCGTGTGAAACAAGTTCATGTCCATGCTGTAGGGCTTCGCTTTCGTTGCCGTCACCGGAATGCCATGCTTCTCCGCATATTCGATCAACTCCCGGCGCGAACGCATGGACCACTCCCGCCAGGGCGCAATAATCTTGATCTGCGGGTGCAGCGCCATGTAGGTCAATTCGAACCGTACCTGGTCGTTGCCTTTCCCGGTCGCGCCGTGACACACCGCCTCGGCCCCTTCCTTGGCGGCGATCTCGATTTGGCGACGTGCGATCAAGGGCCTGGCGATCGAAGTCCCCAGCAAGTAACTGCCTTCATACAGCGCGTTGCCACGCAACATGGGGAACACGTGGTCCTTCACAAACACATCGCGGAGGTCTTCGACGTAGACTTTCCTGACGCCCAGGGACTGCGCTTTTTTCTTGATGGCCTTGAGATCTTCGCCCTGTCCGAGATCCGCGCAAAATGCCACCACCTCGCAGCCGTACACCTCTTCCAGCCACTTCAAAATGACCGAGGTGTCCAGCCCGCCCGAATAGGCCAAGACGACTTGTTTGTACGATGACCGGCTCATACCACTCCTTTTTACTGACGACGTGTCTGCGATTTCTTTCCGAGGAGCCTGACCAGAATCGCTTTCTGCATGTGCAATCGGTTCTCCGCCTGATCGAACACGACAGACTGCGGCCCATCCAACACCTCAGCACTGATTTCTTCACCACGATGCGCTGGCAGGCAATGCATCACCAAGGCATCCGGCTTCGCGTACTTCAGCAATCGCGCATTGAGCTGGTACGGTGCCAGGATCTTCAGCCGCTTGGCTTGCTCTCGCTCCTGCCCCATACTGATCCAGACATCGGTGTAGACCACATCGGCGTCTTTCACCGCGACGCAGGGGTCGGCGCCGATTTCGATTGTGGCACCGGTCTGCTGCGCCTCGACTCGAGCCAAATCCACGATGCGTCGATCCGGCTGATACCCAGGCGGACAGCCCACGGCAATCGTCATGCCGGTCTTGGCCGCAGCCTCAATGAGCGAATTCGTCACATTGTTGCCGTCACCGACATACGCGATCTTGATACCCTTCAAGCGCCGTTTTCTTTCCTGAATGGTCAGCAAGTCGGACAAGGCCTGGCAGGGATGATTCAGATCGGTGAGGCCGTTGATGATCGGAATGCTGGCCTCCCGTGCCCACTCCTCGGCGATGGCGTGGTCGAAGGTCCGCAGGACGATGGCATCCAGGTAGCGCGACAACACATGCGCCGTATCCGCCACTGTTTCCCCGCGGGACAACTGAATGTCGCCCATCGGCAGCACCATGGCTTGGCCGCCGAGTTGATTCATTCCGGCCTCGAACGAGACACGGGTCCGGGTCGACGGCTTCTGGAACAGCAGGCCCAACATACGCCCAGGCAAGAGGGGATGAGGGACGCCGCGACGTTGCTTCGCTTTCAGCTGCGCAGCGAGCCGCAATAATCCCTTCAGCTCTTCCGCAGGGATCGAAAGCAAATCCAGAAAATCTTTCCCGAGACCAGCCCGGGTAGTCGACCGACGAGGACGCCGCGACATACGCGCCCCTACTCGCTTAATGGGTTGAGGTGGTTCGTTGACTAAAAATCTGTGACAGCGCGGCCAGCAGACGATCAATTTCGCGCTCTGTGATGATGAGCGAGGGCACGAAGCGCAAGACCCGATCGCCGACGCAGTTGATCAGCAGCCCGCGCGTCAGACAGTCGGCGACGACGGCTTTTCCGTCAATCTCCAACTCCATACCTTGCAGCAAGCCGAGCCCCCGCACCTCTTTGACGCAGCGATGCCGCTCTTTCAAGGTGGCCAGCCCCTTGGCCAGGCACTCGCCCATCCGACGCCCCTGATCGAGAATCTTCCCTTCCAACAATACGCGGAGCACCGCCAGCGCCGCGGCACAGGCCAGCGGGTTGCCACCGAATGTCGAGGCATGCGTTCCCGGGCCAAAGGCGCGAGCGACACTGTCGGTGGCCAGGCAGGCGCCGATCGGCACGCCGCCGCCGAGCCCCTTGGCCAGCGTCATGATGTCGGGCTGCATCCCGAACTGTTCATACCCGAAGAGGGTCCCGGTCCGTCCGATGCCGGTTTGCACCTCGTCGAAAATCAGCAGCACGTCCCGTTCACGACACAATTCCCGCAGGCCTTGCATATAGCCGCGATCGGCGACATGGACTCCGCCCTCAGCCTGAATCGGTTCCAACATGACCGCAGCCGTCTTGGGTGTGATGGCCCGTTCGACCGCCGGCAGATCATTGAAGGGCACATAGGAAAAGCCCGGCATCAACGGAGCAAATCCCTTGTGGACCTTGTCCTGGCCTGTGGCTGTCAGCGTGGCGAGCGTGCGGCCGTGAAAGGAACTCGTCATCGTGACGATCTCATACCGATCAGCGCCGTATTTGTCGTAGGAGTACTTGCGGGCCAGCTTGATGGCCGCTTCGTTCGCTTCCGCGCCGCTGTTGCAGAAAAAGACCTTTTGCGCGAACGAATGCTCCACCAGCATCTGCGCCAGGCGTACTTGCGGCTCGGTATAATAGAGGTTCGAGGTATGAATCAGGTGCTGCGCCTGCTTTTGGATGGCCAACACGAGATCCGGATGTCCATGCCCGAGCACATTGACCGCAATGCCGGCCACGAAATCGATATACTCCCGGCCCTCCAGGTCATAGACCTTCGTCCCGCGCCCGCGCACGATCGAAATCGGCTGGCGCGTATAGGTATTCATCAGGTACTGATCGGCATTGAGACGCAACTCGCCCGTCGGCATGGCACACCTCTCCCATCGTGAGTCGGCGAAGCTATCATACGAACCAGGTGAAAGCAACCGAACCACCGCCTGTCGCGGCTCCTGGCGCGGCGGTCGTCGGTTTGGACAGAGGCGTTCCACGGGAGGTGTCCCTTGACGGGAAGAGACGGCGGATGGGATAAGGTGGCGGTATGAAATCCTGCGCACAGTGCCGACAAGAAAACCGGGACGACGCCCGCTTTTGTCACCAATGCGGGGGAGCGTTCACCGTCGAACCCCGAGAGACCGTCCTTGAACCGGAGCAGCCTAGCGGCCCCCTGACGGACACGGAACTGTGGAAAGCCTTCATCGGCCCGAACGCCGATCGCTACCTCGAAACGTTCAAGAAGTTTTCGGGCCCCTCCGGTCCACAATTCGCGCTGACCTGGCACTGGCCGGCCTTCGTCTTCGAGCCGTTTCTCTGGTTCCTGTACCGGAAAATGTACGGCTACGCGCTCATCTATGCCATCGGACCCGCCATGGCGTTCTACATCACGCAAGATCTCTCGGCCGACATCGTCTGGCGGATCATTGCGGGAGCCAGCGCCAACTACATCTACTTCTGGCACGCGAAGGAACAACTCGCCAAGATCAAAGGGCAGCGGGCCGGAGCCGACGAGAGCAAACAACAGATGTTGGGAGAATTGGGTGGCGTACAGCCCTACGTCGTCTGGGTCGGAGTCGGGCTGCTGGTGCTGAAAATCGGCTTGGTCGTGACCATGCTGAAGGACGGTCCGCCTGACGGACCGAAGGGGGCACCCGCCAAACCACATCCGACCAGCCTGACCCAAGTGTAATTCGCACCCTGAATCGGTGCGCCTCCAGCTAGCCCTCCTCGACCAGCCGTCGACGCTGCCACTCGATCCACGAGGCGAACCAATCGAAATCCTGTTGGTACGCCGCCCCGCTGAGATCAGGCGTGGCCTGCGTTTGCTCAAGTTGCGTATAGGTGCGCGGCCAATTTTTTTGCCACCAGGACTTCAGCTCATCCGGCCCGTAGGGTTGCCCGCTGGGGTTGGCAATGCCGGCCGCTGAGCATAATCCCGCCACCAAGGGCCAGTACCGGTCCTTACCGAGCCCGAGACTCCGGAAATGTTCGCGCAGGAGGAACACCACCCACAGTTCGGCACTGTTTTTCTTGTTGTGCTTGAAGGGCTGCGTTTGCCGCAACGGAACCGGGTCGAAGGTCTTGATCACCGACGTGTAGTCAGGCCCACCATAACTGCCGGCGGACTCCGCAATTCCTTGCAGCATATTGGCCAACTCAACCTCCACGATCGGCGGCCTGGACACCGTGGGCTCCGTCACCCCACCACCCAGGGGATTCGTCGCCGTCAGCAGTTCAATCAGCGGCTTGAGTTCCCGCAACCGGATGGCGGCTGCCTTCAGAATTTGCTCGGACTCAAGCCAATAGTCCGGATCTCCTTTGGACGCCCGTTCCCGGCCTGGCGGCGGCAGTACGACTGGAATCCAGTACCGCACCAACACGAAAAGAATGTACTCGACCTCTCCGCCGACCTGCACCACCCCAGCCAACGCCTGGCTCACCCCGAACGCCCGACGGAAAAAGGCCTCCACGCGATCTTCGACCTGCAGACGACGCCCCATCGCCTGCCACCATTGTTGCAACTGAGACCAGTCTGTGGGGGAAACCGTCGACATCGCGATGCTCCACGCATGAGGAGAAATCGGCGGCATGGTACTGACTGCCACCACTGAATGCAACCGACAAGGCGCATCCGCCACAAGCTCGAACGAGCCGGAGACCTTGACAGGATCAAGGGGCAATCGCGTACCCTGTCGATTCAGCCCCCTTCGGACAAGGAGACGAGATACCATGAGCAGACTAGTTCTAATCCGTCACGGCGAATCACAGTGGAATCTGGAAAACCGCTTCACCGGGTGGGTCGATGTCCCACTCTCCCCCAAGGGCATCGAAGAGGCCAAAGCGGCCGGGAAGAAACTGGCGGAGTTCAAGTTCGACCGCGCATTCTCCTCCGTGCTGGCTCGTGCCAACGAAACGCTTCGGCTCGTACTCGAAGCCATCGGACAGACGGCTATCCCCATTGAAAAGGACAAGGCCCTGAACGAGCGGATGTACGGCGAGTTGCAGGGGCTGAACAAAGCCGAAACGGCCAAGAAGTTCGGCGATGAGCAGGTGAAGATCTGGCGACGGAGTTATGACGTGCGGCCGCCCGGCGGGGAAAGCCTGAAAGATACGGCCGAGCGTGTGCTCCCCTACTACGACAGCCGCATCAAGCCCTTCGTGCTCAAGGGAGAAACCATCCTCATCGCCGCCCACGGCAACAGCCTGCGCGCGCTGGTGATGCAACTCGAACAGCTGACGCGAGAGCAGGTCCTGGAGCTGAATATTCCGACAGGCGCCCCGCTTTTGTATGAACTCGATACCAGCGGCAAGGTGCTGTCACACCGCTATCTGTAGCCGGTCATGACACCCTCGCGCGCAGACGTCCGCAGCCCATCCTAGGATGAATCGTGGGCTGTTCACAAAAGCCGTCGAGCAAGGCCGCAGCCAGCGAAGAGGTGAGGCGTACCCTCCGGGTACGTTGAGCCTCCGAACTCCGCGCGCGGGCTTTTTCAACAGCCTACACACACTGGCTGAGCAATTCCTGGTACTTGTCCAGCGGCACCAGGTCGGGAAGCAAGACCAGCAACTTCGGCCGATCCTCCGTTTGAATCAGCCCTTCGGTCTCCAACACATCTGAAATTTCCTCGGAGGCTGCCATGGCCCCGCCTTCATAATCGCCCACCGGGGCATATCGAGCGCGGCGTGCTTCCATTTCCAGAAGGTACTCGTCCCAGGGTACCGCACCCAGACGATACGTGGTCTCCCAATCCGCACGAATCAGGTCGAGCACCCGCTGGAACAACAGCTCGCGATACTTCCGCGGAATATGCGCGTTGATCGCTGCCGACGCCCAATAAAGTGTGAAGGACAGGATCTCCCGCGTGAATGCATCCTCTTGCTCCTCCGTGCCCTCAATCCCGTAATCACCCAAGGTCTCAACCGTGATTCGACGCGGAATCAGCTTATACAAGGCGTCTGCCGCTTCGGCCGGCGTCATCGATTCTTTTTTCATACCCACCCCCGCAAGAGGCCCCAGCATACTGGAGCTCCGCGCACCTTGACAACCCTAGACATCGCGCCGCCACCACGCGACGTATGCTTGTCCGCAGAAATGGCCTATGCTACAACCTGCGCGTTCACATTGAGACCGACGCCATGACACCTTTACGACGAATCCAGATTCTGTTCTGCATCTTCCTGTTCATTGGTTGTGTCTGGTCCTCGCCGGCCAGATCTGCGGAATCGCAAGGAACTCATTGGGGGTTCACGACCGACGTGGGTCTGTGGACCGGCACGACCAACAACACGACCTTTGCGCTTGGCTTCGGACTCGATTACTACGTGGACCCGAACTTTTCATTTGGCGGGTTGGCGCTCTTCACCCCAGTGGGTGACCTGACACAGGTCGGGGTCGCCGGCGTGGCGAAATATCATCTCCGACTCGACGGCGGATTCAATATCGTCCCCTTTGCCGGCTTGGGCATCCTGCACGCCGACCTGAACCGGGGCAGCGGCCCTTCCAAGATCGATCGCAATGACACCAGCCATTTCATTCCGCTGGGCATGTCCCTGGAATATCAGATCGGGCCCAAAATCGCGTTCTCAACGACCCTCATGGTGAACTTGCACCACATCACCCTCTCACCGCCCGTACCGAACGACAACACCAGCGTGGCGCTGCTCTTCGGCATCCGCTGGGGACCGTAGACTCACCCTCCCGATAGTGCGTTGATCATGTTCAGAGGTTTGAGCGAGAGCCCGAGGCGTACTGCGTGACGTACGTCGAGGACTGGAGCGAAACGAGAACGCAGCTGGGGAGACGTTTCAGCGGCTGCTCTCGCGGATGGTCAAACGGGCCTGACGGCAAGGCCGCAGCGAGTGAAGGACCGAAGCGTACTTGCGCAGTACGTTGAGGGACTGAACGAAGCGAGAACGCAGCCGCAAGCCCGTTTCAACATCCGCTACGCGGCTTGGGCGGGGCGCCATCGCAACCCCACCTGCAACAATTCCTGCAGCAGATCTTTGTAGGCCAGGTCGGCTTTCTCGGCTGAGTCGGCAAAATCTTCACCGCTCGCGATTTGCGGATTGGGGTTGGCTTCGAGGACGTAGACATTGCCGTCTTTGTCCATCCGCATGTCGATGCGCGCATAGCCGCTCAAGCCCAATGCACGATAGACACGCTTGGCGAGATGCTGAATCTGATCGGCGACCCCGTCCGGAAGATTCCTCGCCTCGCAGGAGCAGATGCCGTACTTGTCCTGGTATTTGCGACTCCACTTCACACGTTGCGTCGCGATGCGTCGCGCCTCGTCCGGCATCTTGTCCATCACCAATTCCCAGACCGGAAGGACTTGCAGATGGGCATTGCCCATCACACCGACGTAGAGTTCGCGCCCCTCGATGTATCGCTCGACGAGGGCTCCGGTCCCGATATGGTCATGGATGAAGGCCACCCGTTCGCGCAGCTTCTCATCGTCGTCCACGATCGACGCCTGCGAAATCCCCAAGGACGCTTCCTCTGTGATGGATTTCACGATCAGCGGAAAGGACAGATACTTGGGTCGCCGCACCATCCGATGTAACGGCACCACCATGAACTCCGGATAGGGGATGCGATGGTAGGACATCACCTGTTTGGCCAAGGCCTTGTCCCTGGCCAACATGAGCCCGCGCGGATTGCAGCCGGTGTAGGGGATCCGCATCAACTCCAGATAGGACACGACATTCTGGTCGTAGACGGCCAGGCCGTCGAATTCCTCTAAGAGGTTGAAGGCAATGTGCGGCTTCCATCCCTCCACCGCTGTGCGGATGACTTCCAGATCACTTTTCACGCCGAGCGCCTGCACGTCGTGGCCCAGCTTTTTCAATGTTGAGACGACATCATATTCCGTCCGCCATTCCGCGCCCTCCGGATTCTGACCGTTGAGCGGCTCCGGAGGAACCAGATCCTTGTGCATGAGCACCAGCACGCGCAATCGCTTCATAACGCTACCTTGTGCCTCCCGCTGTGCAGATAGTTCATGGTCTGCACCGTCAGCAGGATCGCGAAATCGAGCTTGGCTTGCTCGCGTGGCTGCGTCAGATGCAACTTCGACGCGTGGCATCGTTCGATCATGCTCTCCAGAACCTGATCGATGGTGTACTGATATTCACCGGTCCATTCTGCGACGCGGCGGCGGATCTCCTTGCGTGTGCGAGACAGAAACTCGGCGGCGCTGAGATTCTTGACATGGACGGGCTGGTCCGAAAACAGCTTTTTCAGGTCGCTGTCATAGGATGACGCGCGCCCGATCCCATAGTGCTTCCGTTTTTCCTCATAGTGGTCGCGCAAGGTCTTGTAGATGCGAGGCAGCGGATCCAGCAATTGCCGCCCGGTCACCCTTGGCGCCACCTCGGCCAACTCGCCCATGAGCCGCTCCATGAACTCCAGCTTCTTCATCACCGGCCATCCGCGATACCGCTCGCGCCAGCACGACTGCGGATCGAGCCACACGGCGAACGTTTCGGCAAAATCTTCATCGGGATGACTTTGCGCGTACCAGACATCCAGGTGACGCACGAAACTCCGGCTGTAGGGCCGCGGCGTATAGTATTCAGGATAGGGCTGAGAGGAGCGTCCGAACAATTTCTGCCGCCGCCGACGACGACGGAGCAGGAAAGCATTTTCAATCGCATGGCCGGCCTCGTGACGCAAGATGCGCATACACCAGTCGTGTGTGCCTCCCTCCACTTCCAGCATCTGACTAGCTTCCAACTTCGCGAGCCGCGGATGGGCGAGATAGAAGGGGACGGCAATTCCCGGCACGCCGTCCGGGGTGAACCACTCGTCTGAAATCCACACATATGGCCGGAACAGCAACCGGCGTGCGGCCAATTCGCGATACAACTGTGCGATCGGCTCTTGATAAAACGTGCCGTCGAGCCGTAGATCCAAATCGCACATGCGAAGGTCGAGAAGTTGCTCGTCGTTCCACTCCGTCCATGCCGGTGCAGGAGTTGCCGGAAGGCCCCGCTGTGGTCGCTGTTTCTCGCTTCGCCCCATCGTCCCGCCACCAAAAAGCCTCGTCCGACGCCAATTTGTCCTGTTTCAACTATAGCAGCTCGCGGAAATTGCGCTGGCCGCTCGGACGGAAGGATGGCTGCTGATTAGGGTGAAACCCTCGGTGCTGCCCCCTATCCCATTCCCAGCCACGCTTGCGCTACAATGCCGAACCATGCAACCCCTCATCACTCCGCTGACGTCGCCCTCCCCACGGCGAGCCAAACCTCCCGAAGAACTCGAACGCCTGGAGACCAGATTGTGCCGCCTCGTCGGACAGGCGGTCGCCGACTATCGGATGATCGAGGACGGCGACAAGGTCATGGTCTGTCTTTCAGGCGGGAAAGACAGTTACGGGCTCTTGGAGATTCTGCTCTCACTTCGCAGCCGGGCACCGATCGAATTTGAGATCGTGGCCGTCAATCTTGATCAGAAACAGCCGGGCTTCCCCGCCCACGTGCTCCCTGACTATCTGACCAAGCGCGGGGTACCGTTTCACATCGAAACACGCGACACATACTCCATCGTCAAGCGATTGATTCCAGAAGGCGACACCACCTGCGCCCTGTGCTCGCGCCTACGTCGCGGGCACCTCTATCGGCTGGCCACCGAACTACGTGCCACCAAGATTGCCCTGGGACACCACCGCGATGATATTCTCGAAACCCTCCTCTTGAATCTGCTGTTTACCGGCAAGATGAAAGCGATGCCCCCCAAGCTACGCTCCAAGAGCGGCCGCCATGTGGTGATTCGCCCGTTGGCGTATGTGAAGGAGGCCGACCTGGCCCGTTATGCCGAGCTGCTTCAATTTCCGATCATCCCTTGTGATCTGTGCGGCTCGCAGGAAGACCTGAAACGCAAACAGGTCAAGCAGATGCTGCAAGACTGGAATCAGCGGTTTCCAGGATCGAACGACAGCATGTTCGCCGCACTCGGCAACATCGCCCCTTCGTTACTGCTGGATCGCACGCTCTTTGATTTTTCGTCTCTCAAAACCGAGGATGGACCTGACGATCCTGCCGCACGCGATTCCGATGATGAGAGCCTGTAGGCACGCACCCGCATGTTGACCATGGGATGGTCCGGCACATTCCGACAGCCTCACAGCCTGGCTCGATCGAAACCGTCCTCAACGAGGAGGGGTCCCGACGCGCGAGCCACCGAAGAGGATGTGAACTGAGCGAAGAATCAGACCCGCTGACGAAGATGGGATCGGCGTCCACATCGCAGACAGCGATGCGGATAATAGCCGATCAGGAAGAAGAAGAAATCCAGCAGCCCCTGCCGTCGAGATCGCTTGGTATACCCGGAGCATTTTCCACAATACGACATGTAACCCACTCATTCGCTTGAGACCATGGTACCGCTTCGGAAAAGAATCCTACTGAATCTTCCCGAGGCGATGCAAGTCTAGTTTGGACGACGAAGCGATCAGCCAAACAGCCATGGGGTGACTCACACTGGCACAATAATGAACGTGTGAATCCGAAGTCACAGATGGAAATCGGCACTCAGGTACGGCGACGCAAGCGAAAGCGATGGTGACAGAGCGTGCATCGGAATGGATAGTAGCCCATCAAATGCAGAAAGAAATCCTTCCAGCCGTGCCGGGCCACGCGTTTGGCACTGCCTGAACACATGGGACAATAGACCATATTCCGTGTCGGTGCGCGCCTTTCTCCGTCGCATCGGGTAAGATGACCGACTTGCGCGGGAACGTGAGTGTGAAGTAGTTGGGACGGGGACGCAAGTCCCATCGGATGGAGGCCCGTCAGCACTGTGAATCGACCCACTACGCTCCCTCGACAGGGAACTGAGCCGCCACTCTGGTCCATTGCTGCGGCCGCAGCGGTGATCATTCTCACTCCGATGGTGCTGTTCTCCCTGGCACCGGAGGGGCCGATTCGTGAAGGGGACACCGTCTTCTCAACGGGGGCGCACAAGGTCGCCCTCTACCGACCGGAGCAGCACCGGCAAGCCGGCTATGACTCGACCTGCCTCCTCGACCCCAAAGATCCCATGATCGTCCTTCATGCCTCGGCAGAGGAGTCGGATGAGGACCTGCTGGCTCAGGTCCAGGGCAAGAGTGCCATCGAGTGGCCGTTCTGTCCGCCTCAAGCAGAGCTTCTCATCAAACGATATCAGGTCACCCAGCAACCAAGTGTGCTTCAGGACCTGCGCGACGGCATGTTCAGGCTGCTCAAGCGCGTCTAGGGTCGGCCTGCCGTTTCTCGATCACCCCCGGAGTAGAGACGAAAACTTCTGGCGGAACTTCGCGACCTTTGGCCCCACCACATACGCGCAGTACCCTTCAAACGGATTCCGCGCAAAGTACTCTTGATGGTAGCGTTCCGCTTCGAACCACTGCGTCGCCGGGACCACCTCGGTCACCACCGGATTCTGGTAGAGGCCCGCTTCCGTCACAGCCGCAATCACTTCCTGCGCGCAACGTTGTTGCTCGGGGGAGTGATAGAAAATTGCGGAACGGTATTGGGTCCCGATATCGTTCCCCTGTCGATTCACTGTCGTCGGATCATGAATGACAACAAATACGTTCAGCAGATCGCGATAGCTCACCACCGAAGGATCGAAGGTGATCCGCACCGCCTCCGCATGACCGGTTCGACCGCCGCACACTTGCTCATAGGTCGGCTCATCCACTTGACCGCCGATATATCCGGATTCAACCGAGTGCACGCCTTTGACCTGGTCATAGACCGCTTCCAGACACCAAAAGCAGCCTCCCGCCAGCGTGGCAATCTCCATCCCGCCCTGCGTCATCACCAACCTCGCGTTCGATTCCAGCACGCCTCTAGGCCTGCCCGCCGTTCCACCACTCTCGGCCCTCGCGCCGCAAGAGCGCGTCGGCTTCCGGAGGGCCCCAGCTTCCGCTTTGATAGTTCGGAAAGGCCGCCGGCCCGGGAAGAGACTTCCAGACATCCAGAATCATCTGCACGACCGACCAGCCCAATTCGATGTTGTCGGCGCGCTGAAACAGCGTCGCGTCGCCGGCCATGGCATCGTGGAGCAGCGTTTCGTACCCGGTATGCGGAGCATTCCCGAAATAGTCGGCATACTGAAAATCCATATCCACGGTCCCGATCCGCACCGTCGGTCCCGGAACCTTGGCGCCGAAATGCAGAGAAATACCCTCGTCCGGTTGGATCCGGATGACGAGCACATTCGGGGCCAACCGATCGACTTGAGTCTTTCGAAACAACATAAACGGCGCGCACTTGAATTGGACCACAATTTCGGTCAAACGCCGGGTCATGCGTTTTCCCGTCCGCAAATAAAACGGCACTCCGGCCCAGCGCCAGTTGTCGACAAAGAGTTTCATCGCCACGAAGGTCTCTGTCATCGACTCCGGAGCTACATGCGGTTCCGCGCGATACCCGTCAATAGGCTTCCCGTCGATCGCCCCCTGGCCATACTGACCAAACGCGACAAACCGCAAGACGTCGAGGGAACTCAGTGGAATCACGCCACGTAGGACCTTGGCTTTCTCGTCGCGCACGGCATCCGCGGCAAAGGAGTTGGGCGGCTCCATCGCCAAAAAACAGAGCAGCTGCAGGAGGTGATTCGGCACCATGTCCCGCAAGGCGCCGGCCTGTTCGTAGTATCGGCCGCGGTGTTCGACCCCGAGGCTCTCCGCCACCGTGATTTGCACATGATCGATATATCGCCGATTCCACACCGGCTCAAAGATGCCGTTGGCAAACCGGAACACCAGGATGTTCTGCACCGTTTCCTTGCCGAGATAGTGATCGATCCGGTAGATCTGACGTTCCTGCAGCACACGTTGCAGTTCATGATTGAGAGCCCGCGCGGAATCCAGGTCATGTCCGAACGGCTTTTCGATGATGACTCGACGCCAGATTCCCTCCCGTTCGACCGTCAACCCGTACTCGCCGAGATGCGTCACGATCTTGCCGAACAATCCCGGAATGGTCGCCAGATAGAAAATGTAATTCCCCTTGGTCTCGGTGGTCCTGTCCACTTCCGACAGGAGATCATTGAGCCGGCGATAGGTACTTCCTTCCTGAAAATCCCCAGCCAGGTAATGCACGCGTTGCAACACCGCCTGCCAGACCGCTCGGTCGGCGGACACGGGCAAATACTCGCCCATGACCCGATCCAATTTTTCTCGAAAAGCCTCGGTCGTACTTTCCGGCCGATCGAGTCCCACAATGGCGAATTCTTCCGGCAGGAACTGCCCGGCCATGAGATTGTAGACGGCTGGAAGCAGTTTCCGCTTCGCAAGATCGCCGTCGATCCCGAAAATGACCATCACACACGGAGTACGAAGACGGGGAAGATCCATAGTAGGCCCTAGGTTCATCAGTGAGGTGCACACCCGCGAGGCGACATCCTGCCTGATCCCTGCGATCTACGCAACCTCTGCGCGAGTGTGTCGGCAGGTTTCCGACTTTGAGTAGGTGCCCCGTCCACCTCGTGATACTCATGAGAGAGACACGAACAGCGTCGCCCACCCACGCGAGCACGATCATGCGATCTCATGTGTTTCATCGACTGTTCACCCCGGCATGCGCCCGTTTCCGTCAATGGTCCCTGCGCCTGCTGATCCCGGGAGTGCTGGCGCTCACTGGCGGGGCGCCATACGCGAACGGATCGCCCATCCAACTCGCACCGCAAGATCTCCAGATCGAGTTGCCCGCCGACAGCTTGTTCGGCTCCATACCGGTCAATCGTCGACTCACGGTCTTCATTCACGTCCCCGATTCACCGGCCTGGCAAGGCATCCCGCTGCTCGCCCGGTTCGAAATCCCCGACACAGCCCCGTACATCGTGCCGATGGACATGGACCACCACCGACATGGGTATTCCACCACCGTCGACCTGGGCCGACTGTCGAGCACCATAGGGACACCCCCAAAAGCGACGACCGTTCACATTCTCATCGGTCGCCCGCGCGGGGAACAGGTGGAGCCACTGCTCAGTCGCACCGTCATCATCACGATCGCCATTCCAGGCTACGCGGATCACCACCGAGGTCCGGCAGACCTTTCGCTGCAGATGACTGAGGGCCTGCGACACCTTCAGCACGCACCCGCAGACCTCGCCCTCCTGGAAGGCCAGGTGAACGAAGAGGAACTGGTCGGAACTCGGAATCTGGCACGGCAGGATGGCTATTGGAAAATGCTGCAGGGATTGATCCGGCAACGGCTACAGGACGACCCCGGAGGGCGCCAGGTCACCGCGTTACGGCGAGGACCCGGCATCGGCTTTCGGCTCTATGCAAACGGAGAGGCGCAGCTCATTGAAGTCGAACGGAGTTCCGGGGACCTGAAGCTCGACCAGGCTGCACTGCTGGCCGTAGTGAACGCCCACCCGTTTCCCCCGTTTCCTCCAGGGACATCAGACAATTACGTGGACGTGCATGTTGAAGTCCCGCCTCGGGCCTATTAACGAAAACCACTGACCAAGGCAGCCCTTCATTGGGCAAACAAGGGACTAGTTATTCTGCGTCCGCTTTAACCAATCGATAAACTTTTGCAGTCTGGCATGCTCTTCGTCGTGTACATGCACAAAGACGAGCCCAAACCCGGTGGCATCTGTCCACCGTACCTCCGCGACCTCCACCGTCAAGGGTTCGTAGGGCGCCGGAAACTCAACGTGGAGGGAGAGACAGGCCCTGGCAGGAAGTGAGTCTTCACTGACGACGTGACAGCCTTCCTTGGAGAGGCTGGTCATCAACCCGCTTCCGGCAATGGACTGGCCGGAAAAGGTGAGCGGCACCTGAATTTCATAACGAGGGCTATCGCGACGCTCCACAAGTTCCTTTCAGAAAGGCGTGGTGTTCCGTCATTCCGTGGCACCACCTGAGATGGATACGCTGTTCAGCTTCCGAAATCAACCAGCATCCCCCAGGATCACCTGCTCGCGAGCAACAGCGCCTGCAGGCGTTCTGGATACATGCAGGCGGTTCGTCCTACGTATCGGGAAGGATACGGTGCCGTATCTGTTTTTCCCCTTCCGGACCACCCATTCCGTTCACTGCAATGATCACGATGGGGCATCCCATTGAATCAACGTGACCATTGACCGGAGACAATCGAGATCAGACTGGCATAGGGGTTGCTGCATTGAACGCATAGAGCAGCTCCTTCATCACGTCACAGGAGAGACATCATGGAACTAAGCTTGGACATGCTCATCGCGGTGGCGGCGTTTTCCACCCTGGTCCTCCACTGGGTTACGGATCTCCTGCGGCAGAACCTCGCTCCGGAACCAGCGCAGGGGCATGGGGCCTCTCACGCGGAAGACTCAATGTGGAAGGGGTGAGGAGACTCGCCATGTTCCCCCTGAAGCAGCTACAAATTCCCCGAGCGCCCAAGGGGAGCCCCCTTGCCCTTCTCCTGCTCATCCTCCTCCCGTTTCCTATCGGTATTCCTTTGGCACTCTGGCTGACAAGCCATCGCCCGCTCCCGAACGCCCCCCTGGCACCTCCGGTTCCTCCCACAGGAACTCCTAAGGATTCCCCTTGATTCCGTGACAAGCAGGCGTTCTTAGCCGCCCCGCTAAAGTTCAGAAAAACCCCTACCGAAAAGGTCTGTAGGCCCTCAGAAATCGAGGGTGAAGGCAAGGAGGCCTTACCATGGACATGGATCTTCGTTCATCCGCCCGCGTGACCGTCGCCTACCCAGTTCGGCTCTCCGGAGACTCAATGTTCGGCCAGGGCACGCTCATCAATCTTTCGGCGCCCGGCTGCGCCATCGAAACGACTCTTCCCGTTCAACCAGGCGACTATCTTGAGTTGCACGTCATGGCACCGGATCAGGCCAGACCGCTGACCGTGGGGCTCGCGAAAGTTCGTTGGGCAACCGAGCAGAAGGCTGGTGTGGAGTTCATTCGAGTGCGTCAGGACGAGCAGAGCCGTCTACAGCGCTTGATCGGGCTCGTCCTGGAAGAGTCGACTGTCGGAACCACGCCCAACAGACAGGAATTGACCGCCGCCTAGGCCAGGCGAATGCGGTCGCGGCTTCATTACCACCTGGCTCTGGGTTCGGGGAGCACCCGCTCCTTGAGTGGAGCAGCCCAAGAGGGACGTCAGTGTCCCCCAGGGTCCGTGGCAGGATTCGCCATCCGCTTGACGATGATTGTCCTCCCCACCGTCATGAGGGTAAAGGAAATCGCGAACGCAATCGGCACGAAAATCGCCGTCGCCACATTGGCATTCTTGATCCACCCCATCTCGTAACAAGCCTTCAGCACATAGCCGCCCAAGCCTGTCAGATAGTAGGTGATGACGATCACGGAGAGGCTCTCAACCGTACGTTGGAGAATCGCCTGCGCGCGTGTTGTGGAATCCACGCTGGCCAGCAACTTCATGTTCTGATCCTGCAGTTGAATATTCTGCTCCTGCAACCGCAGTTCAATGTGGGTACGAAGGACGGCGACGGTGGCCTCGAAATCCTTCTCCATGGCATCGATGCGGCGGAGCAACTGTTGATAGCCGTCTGTGACGCCGGTGATCTTCCAACTCACATATTCCGAGATTTGCCGAAGCGGAGGATAGGGCCGCTCCTGTAACGCCGCCAGGTTGCTTTGCACGATACGGTCGTAGGGCACCGAGGCCGACAGCCGATATCGCATCGATTCCGCCAACCGGCTCACTTGCAGCAGGTCCTGCGTGAGGACCGTCAGCCACTTCTGCATCGTCGGCGGAGTGGTCCCGCCCAACTGCTCGATCAGTACGGCCCGCTGATAGAGATGCCGTTGCTCATAGTCATGAATTTGATCGACCGCCCGGGAGAAGGCCTTCATCGGCAACATGACCAGGTGATAGTAGTTTTCGATCGCGACGATCGTATCCACCACTTTCGCCACCTGTTGCCGGAGCACCTGCTCCGAGGTTGAACAAACCAGATATCGCTCCCGATCGAACTCATCGGGCGTGAAACTGGTGACCGCCACAATATCGTCCCCCAGAATCCGACTCCCGTACACCATGGCGCCGGGGAGTCTCGCAGGCAGTTCCCGCTCGAGCGGCAGATCTTGAGGCAGAAAGAGCAGGTCCAGGGCGTTCACCCGAACGCCGAGGGGACAGAGGGGCATAACATACCCCGGGAACGTGATCGGGCCGAAATCCAACGGGGCGCTCGCGTCCTTGAGCACATGCCAGACCTGGTAGCTGTAGTACTCCGTGTGGGCTTCCCACACCACCACCAAGCGGTCTCCGTTGGCCGCAACCTTGAACCCATAGCCAAAGCGCTCCTCAATCGCGCCTTCGCTAATTTCCAATGCCTGGAGCAGATGCTGAAACTCCCGGCGACTGTTGGGTCGTTCCACCGGCGGATTGGCCATCCGGTACGCGACGTGATGAATGTGCGCCGGCACACCGAGCCACTGCGGGAGATACTGCTTATTGGACTGATGAATCCGGTTCAGAAATCCCGCGGGACGGGAATCGGCTCCGGCAGGCTCGACTGAGTCCGTCATAACATCCGCATCTCCGACTGAAACGAAAACCGCCCCGGTCGCTCGTCCCACGGACCCGATGCAGCACCCCGGCGGGGCCGGCATCGACCCACGGCATTACTGGCGGCCAAGACGGACAGCGTCATTACTCATCTTCCTCTTCGATATCCTCAATGCCTTCGTAGCTGACATCCCCTTCATGGATGGATGACGCCATTTTCTCGCAGGCAGATTCGATAATCTCCTCAGCCTCTTCCGGCGAGTCGGCTGAAATTAAAAACTTCACGGTAATTCCAAAGCGCTGGTTCACGAGCATACTCCTTCGGCGAATGAGGGGCAGAACGTCTGTCCCCGCTGAGGCTCAATACCATAAGCTCCCGCGTATTGTCACCATGCTCCCGCAGAAGGCAGACGCGTCAAACCGGAAGGTATCGTCTCGGCCGGACCAAAAATCTACCGACAGCCCTGCCAGAAGGGAACGATGCCCTCGAGGCTCATCGAGGAACTCGGGTGGTGATGACGGAAGTGGGGCGAGAGACGGAATAGGGAAGAGGGAAAGGGACAGGGCGGCTCACACCTGGCCCCGGCGCCTCAGGGGCAGACGCCGGGGCCTCTCGATTATTTGCGCAGCAACATGTGGCCGCGCCGGTTCTGTTGATGGCAGACTTCATCATGATCGGCGCAGAAGGGACGATCCTTCCCGTAGGAGATGATCGCGACCTGCTTGGCGTTGACGCCCATGTCGACCAGGAAGCTCTTCGCCGCCTTGGCACGTTTTTCACCGAGCACGAGATTGTAATCATGGGTACCGCGTTCATCGCAGTGCCCGGAGATCTTGAGCAGGGCCTTCGGGTTCTCCTTGAGCCAGACCGCGTTCCCCGTCAGCGACGCCACGCCGTCATTGTCCGACACGTTATACCGGTCGTACCCGTAGAACACATCCTTGAGGCCGGCTTCCATGGCGGCGGCTTCTTCACGCCGAATCTCCGCCGCCCACTTCGCATCCATATCTGCCGAGGTCAATATATTGCCGATGGGGCTCCGGCTCAACCGTTCTTCCCCGGCAATCTGGCCATTCACCAGCGGAGAAAACCCGCGCAACCGGCCGCCTTCCGCCTCTGAAGCCATGTCCTGCTGGCGTCCGAGCGAAGGATACTGTCCGTCACGCCCGCCCTCCCCGCGTCCATACCCACCCGACGCGCCGGACGAGGCCGACAGGGACGACTCCGAATTCGAGGCCTCCTCCGAGCCTGACTGGAACCATTTCATATTGCTGCAGCCCGGTGCCGTTAACAGAACCATTGCCATTCCGCCCAACATCAGCTGCGACGCGCCACGGTACTTCATGAACCTTGCTCCTTGGAGGGGGTGGAACCTGTGCTGTACGTAACAACTATAGCACCGGCCTCGATTTACACAGGTTTCAGCGAGGCAACCTCAAAAACATCAATGTATTCTATGCGGTTACGCTGGACGTGCCGAGTGGGACGGCCGAGGATTGGAGGCAGATTCGCTTCAATTTCAAGGGATTCCGACGGTGTGGGGGAGATGCAGGAGTACTGAGACGCACCTGGCCTGTCCACAACTCAAGGCGGCAGGCAGCAATCGTGATGTAGCCAGAGCCTAAGAATTCAGGAAGGTGGAGACGTTATCACGGTGACGTGGAACCGTTGGTGCGCCCGGAGGGACTTGAACCCCCAACCCTCGGATCCGAAGGCGCACTAATCACTTTAGAGACAGACAGCGATCAGGAAGGACAGATGGACATGTTCTCTTTATAGATCAATGCTTTTTGCATCAGTCCATGAGGATCAATGACGACTGAGGCGTACCTGTGACCGTGCCCAAAACCGTGACCGAACCGTGACCAAAACCGTGACCAAAACCGTGACCAAAATTGTCGCAAATTGGACAGAACAGCGGTGCATGAAATGGCACAAGTTTCACCATCAATGATGTCCTTGCGAAACTAGGAATCCATGCATAAAATCGGCGCGTAATCTGGACCCATGAGTATTGGTTGGAATGAAGCTAGACTTAAATGAATTTGACGAAATAATAGTTTCGGAGGAGGATTTTTCACCCACCTCCGATCGGAAAGATTATGAGGTACATCTAAAATATGTACAACTCATTAAGCGTCTGTCCAAGGGCCTTTCCGCCTCACACGCTTTGAAGGCTGGCATCGATATTCGTGGTCTCAAAGACTTAGATTCAAAGTTGAGAATTATTGAAAGAACGAATCAACTCTTAGAGGAACAGATAAGGTGCGTCAATGACGATGTCGAATATGCGCGAGCGTCCGTCGCATGGTTGCCAGCGCAAGTTTACTATAACCTTTATCACCTCCTTGCCATTATTGAATATCTTGTGAGCGGAGATAAAACAGACCTCCGAATTCCCCATGAGGCATGCCTAAGAAAGTTTGCCAATAGAATTGCAGCGGGAAGCATAAAATTTAGTTGTTCTCTTTTCAACCAAGCCTACGACAAACAAATTCTCAGGTTCAAAAGCCAGTCCGGGGAAGTACTTTCCACCGGCATCGCCGACGAACGTCTCGTTTCGCTTGTTATGAAGAAAATAGGAAGCGACAAACTCAAAGATTATAAAACCAGGTCCGGCCTTGACTGCCGAAAAAGTGCAGACAGACAAAGATTTAACAAGCAACAGAACGGCCTTATGATCTCTGTTGTCGACTTTTTCTATTCTATGCGAATACGCACAAACTATCGCGACATGTCATTTCTAGACGATATCGAGCCCGAGCGGACCAGAAAATATTTTCTTGAGTATCACCAGGCTGCAAAAAACTTTTACGATTGCTTAGATGAAATTAAGGCCGATTTAATTCTTCAGGTGCAGTGAGAAGTAATTGAGGAAGAGGTGTTCGGTCAGGTGTTATCTCCGCCAGAGTGTGCCTAGTATTTTATCATCCTTTCGCTCTTCAACCATGAGTACATGATCCATGATGTCTGGTACCCCTGCGTTTACAGCTAGTTCTACAATAGGCTCGCCAGAATTCCCACGCTTTTGCCTCCAAAATTCGTACGGGTAATGTTTAATTGCCCTAAAAGTGTCTTGTCCCCGCGGGTGAGGATAAGGTTTGGTACAACCACTATTCATAGGAGAAAGATAAATATTTTCCTCATGCGCTGTGACGAGTGATTGTGTATCGATGATAAGCACGCAATGGGAACTTTGGCGATAGGGACGTGCGTGCAACATCCTGGTCAAACGAAACTCATTAAGCCAAAAAAATACCTTTCCATTAAGAAGACGATACCAATCTGTCACAGCTATACCATTAAGACATTGTTTTAGCCCATTGTCACTCATGGGCTTCTGGTCTCGGATGATCGCCATCCCATGTAGATGATGAGAGATTTCGATAGATTCCGCTCGATGAGAAGCCTCGATTGCCTCACGCTCTGCTCCGCCATACTCAAAAAGATCAAGCAAGGAACTAGTACTCAATAGTCCGTGCTTCATAATGCTTTTCAGACTATTTGCGTCAGCCATGTGATAGAGTCGCGGATGCCTTTCCCAGATGATCGAGGTATCCATCACCAAGCACGCCTATCGATTATACTTCGATCATGAAATCTTGTGGAAATTAGCGACACTGGCGCCCGCGATGCACGTTCAATTTCTTCGATGAACCTTATGGTTTCTTTACTCAATTGTTCAAATCGACGCGCGTTACGATTCTCTTTATCCAGATAATCGACAAAAGTAAGGGCAATATCTGACGGGCCATTAAGCATGCTGGACCGATGCAACTGAACCCAGTCGAACTCTGCTATTCGTCTTGGCTTATGAGTTGTAGACGTGACTTCGATCTTTAAAATTTCCCGATATGAAAGACCCGACCGGCGGGCGATCTCTTTTCGTTTTATTTCCTGCGACATCGGCCCAGAGGTTCCGCCAACTCGAATCGGATAAGTTCGACAAACCATCACAGTCCTTCTCAAACGACTCGGAGGGATTCCTGCTTCAGCAAGACACCCGGAAACTGACGTATCGCGCGATGTTACCCATGGATAATTGCCATGGTAAAGGCTCAATGAGGTTCCTTGCGTTCCCTCCAGCAAGATCTTCTTTCCTTCTGCATAGGCAAAGTCCAAAACCTCGGAAGTGCTCTTGACAAACGGTTTCAACTCCTTCACATCCTTGGCCATTCTGATCCCACCGTCCTTCACACCCTTGTCTCGGTGAAGAATTCGTCTTGCGGTAGCGGCACCAACCCCTTGAGCGGTTGAACCTATTCTTGGCCCTAATCCTTTTTTTTCAAATCTACGATCCTTGTCTTCAATTATCATAGCCTTGGGGTCAATAAAGAGGCGTTCGCTAGTAACATTACAGTCGCGAATTTCCTTCAAGAGAATATCAACACTCAGGTTAGCACCAGGACCGATAATTAATTTGGCTTCGCTAGTGAGCGTACCGGAGGGAAGCAAATGAAATGTGTACGGGCCTTCGGGCCGGTAAACTTTGTGCCCTGCATTGGGTCCGCCCACTCGCACAAGATATTCGTACTCGCGGGCAAGGTATGACACGATATTACCCTTTCCCTCACTCCCATATTGCCCCCCAACGAGCACATCTACAAGAGGTGTACCTGCCCCATATAGACCCAACTGAATTGCAGCTCTTATTAGAACATCCCTGTTCGTACACCTGTCCGTATCAATCCGTATATCCGCAATCTCTTTTAGATCGTCAACACGGCTCTCAGTATAATTTTGGCGCGCTTGGCTATACGTTCCAGGTTCCTTAATCTTGCTTTTTCGTCTCGAAAACCTTTTTGCAAGCACCTCAGGAGAAGCCGTTAAATGAACATGGACCGTACTAGGTCCGAGGGCACGACGAATGGATTCAATCTGCCGCTCGATGCGAACCGCATCAACTACAACGACGACATTTTGGTCGAGCTTCTGAACCTCACGCGCTAATGCATCACCAACCCATGATCCAGCGGTTTTCTTATCTAAGTATTCCCCAGCCTTCTGCAGCGCTATGCGCTCCATGCCAGTATCAGGAATAATCGCCTTGATTAGTTCGTTGGTTTTGAAAAGAACGGCCTTGTGCTCCTGCTGGAGGAGCTGAGCTAGCGTCGACTTACCTGACCCTATGGGACCGGATAAAACAATCACTCGCTGAGGCAAGAGTACCTCGAGATGAAGTTTGTTAGCTCAACACTTTTGTTAGGAAACCATCAGGGGCTTCATCTGGCATATGCTGAGGAAGGGAGTATACAGTCACAGAGAGACCAACCTTACATAGAAAATCGATTATGAGTTCTTCAATGATCGGCCATGCTCCACCCGCATTCCCCACACCAATTGTCGGCATATGTACTGAGGCGTTAGACCGCAACGCGATTTCTGCAACTTTGAACAAGCAATTTTCCAAAGCCGAGTAGCGTATACGGGGAGTATCTGAGGGACCAAATCCACGTTGAGCTACCATGCTAACCACCGTTAACAAATCATCCACTCGGCATTCTCTCACTGAGCCAAGAGAAAATTGAGATCGTCCAAGGCGTGCCCAGCTCTGAAAGTCAGCCTGGACCTCCGGCCACTTGCGTCTAAGATTCGATGCGAAACTTTTCCCGCCCCATACCATTGATTGGTCATTTATTATATGAGCAATTACCTTATGCCCCTGACCCCGAGGCGATAAAACATCGCCACGAACATACTGGATTGCTGGTAAGTTGCCCGTTTGTGCTGAGGTGGAAGGCTTTAAGATACCCGCGATCCTTGGGTAACGACCACCTGGTAGAGGAGGTATTCCCACACACTGGATACTGTATTTCTGACCATCCTTGAACCATTTCTCAGATCCACTAGACGTGAAACCAATCGAGGCGCAGTGGCTCAAAAGCGAGCTATTCAGAACAACACCACTGGAGAACTTGGCATCAAAAGACCGGGAAGATACTAAGTAATCAAGCCTATAAGAGTTTTTATTCGGGCCACTCTCAATTCGGGTGCAGAAAAACGCTGAACACGGCTCGTGCGCTAACTTCGCCGTCCTCATTAACAACGCTTCAATTGAGACATCATATGTCTCCCGCAATTGTACTAGCCGCTCAATACTCAAATCCTCATTACGAAGGCTCGGAAAACTACCTATTGGCATCAACAATTCGCCTGCCGCTACATTGCACAGCAATTCGAGCTGCCAGTCATCCCCGACACAAGCGGCGTGCAATCCTCTGTTTCGAACCCGCTCACCGCAATCCGGAAAAAAGGTATGGGCAATTTCGTGTGCGATTGAGAACCGAACACGCCAGCGCGGAGCGGTGGGATTGAATTCGATAAGGCTTCCTTTTCCGCTACTAGAAACTGTTCTGGCGTCTCTGATATCCGCTCGTGGCACTACGCGAGCCTTCAGAATTTCCGCAAGGTGGATGGGATCGTAAGGTGGTCCGCACCACCCTAAATCCATTGCCTTAGTTGCTGCTTCTCGAGCCTTTTTCTCGATCTCCTTTATAGGGTCGAGCCCACGAGCAAACAAGAGTACTGATTTATTTGTCCAACGAGTTGTAGCTTGAGTCACAGTTAATCACTCCAAAGCCCTGAATAAATTACAGGGCGAAAATATAGTGTATATTGGGTCCCGTGTCCACCCTATATAGTGGACGAAACACCTTCTTGATCATTCTTTGGCAGAGCAGGTTTTGAATTCGCCCTACTTTGACCATATGAATCAAGTGAAGCGGGGGCTGCGCCCCCGATCCCCCCGGCCGTCCGGTCCAGTGGTCCGGAACGGCCGGGCGGCCTCGTTGGGCGGAATTTTCGCGTGATCATTCTCCTCATGGTTTCAGTATCCCTA